>Ga0209454_1001435_pt1 | contig 14889 bp, 9 predicted proteins | sample WorMetHERISLAND1_2_FD_187400 | JGI IMG/M metagenome (GOLD analysis project Ga0209454, IMG submission 187400) | Marine gutless worms symbiont microbial communities from Max Planck institute for Marine Microbiology, Germany - Olavius geniculatus... | ecosystem: Host-associated > Annelida >...
CCTATCACACAAACGTCAGAAATGGTACACTATATCATAAGGTAATGAAACCGTATAAATGGAGCAATATGCAAACGACAGAGGCCATGGTCTGGGCATCAGGAGGGAAAAGCCCCCTGAAACTGAAACACTTCTAGCTTTTAAACGTTTAATAGAAGCCGCAAATTTGCAAATTTCCCTGACTTTTCAAAAATAATATTTTCCCTGACTTTTCCCTGATCACGCAAATTAAATTCCCTGACTTTTTTTAGTTTTCCCTGACCTGTAGGAACCCTGAAAAGGGTATGACTGAATTGCCTCGCCCCCACCCTACCTAGATCCGCCAGTATAAACGACCGACTTCAGCCCTGCTTAGCAAGGCTAATACAGTTCAACTAAATAGCCAATGCAACAAACAAAAATATTGCCACGTCATGTGTCGACATGTATGCGGCCGTCCGTCCGTCCAGTGCCCACTGCACACCAGCCACATGTGTGTCATTTTCTGGAGGTTTTAAACGTCCAGTGTTGAGCTAAAAATTAGTACATATAGGACAGTTATATTATAGCCTTGGGAAAATGGGAACGTTCACGCCAATTGGTTTCCTGCGGCTTTTTGTTTTCGTGTTAGAAGCCATACGGAGAGACGGGCGGACAGGCAAGATCCGCAATGGTGCCTATTAAGCTCGCCGCATAAGTAAGTAAGTAAAACTGAATGTTGCCGTAATGCTGTGTCATATGAGCTGCATTTCCAGTCACGAGACGTGACGTAACGTATCATCATTAGCTGCTGAAACAGAGCAGACATCAACCGCATGCATTACTAATGTGGCAAGCTTGCGCTAAGGGTGTTAGGCAGGGTCCCCAATTCAAGGAAATTTGTTTTCACCAGGTTTGATAAAAATCAGGTTTGATAAATACTGATTTTCTTTATTTAAATCAAATCTTTTTTCATTTAAACCAATTTTTTTATTTTTATTAGATTATGACACTATTTTATGCTATCTGTGACACAGTGCACTGAATACCAATAATAGATTGGAAAATGAAAACAGCCATCTATCAGATTTACAGAAAAATATGAAGATTAATTTTTGGTGATTCATATTGATTTAAATTGTGATTTTTATTGCTGCTCTAAATCGACTGAAATCAATGACTTAAATCACTTAATTTAAATTGCATCAACCCTTGTTTTCACCTAACCACCTCATTTCCTAGAGTAAGACCAACTCAGGCTAGAGAAATCCTCAAAAGTGAATTTTTCGAATTTGCTGAAGCAGAACACTTTTTACATAATGAATATCCTTTTTGTCACCCATCCCAGAGAGCAAAACATCAGCGGCTTACTTCAGCAAAAAGAACAAGTACAACTGTTAGAACATAATTTCCACACCTAGTGCATTATACCTGCCATGTGACAATGTACACACTATCGCAAAATATTGTAATGCTGCATTGTTTTGAGTAAAAAAACCACATAAATGCATAAATAAATAAATGCAAAAATATATGGGTAAATGAATGAATGAATTAACTAACTAACTAACTCACATGTGAAATTATTTGGCGTGGTCGGCATGCTGGATTGTCACCAAACCGTTTGCCGTCAACTCGCTGTGGCCGTGAAACGACGACGAGTGGGCGTGGCCGAGGGCGTGTCCTTCTGACGTCATCGGCAGTTGGTTCTCAGTGCCAAGAACCTGCAGCCTCTGCTGCTGCTGCTGAAGATGGTGCACCGCCGCCAGCTGGTTATCAACCAGACAAATTGAAACAATATTAATCAATTGATTTCTTACAGCAAACGTCATACATGATGCAGACAACAATAAAAAACCCTTCACTTTTTGACTTCAAGTCGTCTGCTGCTGTAGCAACATTTACACTAATATCTGACCGCTAAGAATTTTTCACGCTGCAAACTCCTTGTATAACATTTCTGCCAAATGTCATCAAAATCAGTATCTAGCATAAAATAGCGAAACAAGACAGGGTGAAATTTTTTTAAACATAGTGCAAAATATATTCGCCACGGTCTAGACTCTAGAGTGTATTACGCTAGTGTAACATGACATAATACGCTGCAGACCATGCTGAAATGTGCACATTTCATGATGTGATCGACAATGTGTTCTCAATGTGATAAACAGATGCGCAACTTGTTTCAACCATCACGGCTGACTGGAGTGAGACTACGGGCCACTATAACACTGCAGACACTGTGGTGAAAGATAGGAGGATGACGTAAATCACAAAATGAGATAAGACATTCATAGTTCATACATACGCTGTTATAGAAGAGAGCCGCGGCTGTAGCTGCATCGTGGTAAGCAAGTTCAGGCCGATACACAGCTGCAGGATAAACCGACGTCTGACTGGATAGACTGGGGGGTCCCTGCAGGTGTTCAGTGAACGACTGCGGTGCAGTCAGCAGACAATCCACTGCAATGTACTGGCTGCTGGGTTGTACTGATGGTGAAGATTTCTCCGTGTACTTGGTGAATGTCTGTGACTCAGTTAACTCCTTACTATTCTGCGGTACCTAGACATTAACACGTTAATAACCGTTGTTAGGCCTATTCACCGGCGAAAACTGCTAAAATACAGCATTACTGCTACCATTGCTTTCATTTTAGGGGAAATCCTTCTTGCAACGCAAGCCACTCTGCCTATTCCTACACAGTGATGTCAATCACGTCATGCATAAAAAACAGGTGAAACAGGAAGTTTCAAAATGTTGATCATGTTGCCAGATGTCGCTACCACCAACTGTCTCAATCTCATATCTGCGACAGTTTGCTCAGAGTGACATCTTGCGGTGAGTGATCGAAAATTATCTTCTTGGAAAAGGCAACAGCGATTGCCAAAACTTGAACAATTTAGCAAATGAAGATTGGAGTTTAATGAAGTTATATAGCTTTTTAGTCACTGCGTAACATGTAAGTTTATTTAAATGCCAAACGTTCTTTCTGTCACCCTGCAAATAGCACAAAATGTAAAAAAAAAAAAACATAAATTCAACAGTAACATGTATAATCAGTAATTCACTATGAATGCATAACTTGAGAGAAGACTGCTGCAGACGTTTTTTTAAATGGCATGCACTATAAAAATAAACGGTTAAAATTTTATATAGTAACTAAATTTACTACACAGATAACTCGAGATAAGACCGAATTACATAAAAAGAACAGACCAAGGGAAACACCTGGTAGGCAGCTAACGACAGCATATCATCGGACATGACATTAAGCACACTGAGAAATGTCAAGACAGTTGCTTCTTTGCTGCAAGAAAATAACACTAAAAAACTACCAAAAATATACAAAATCACCATTAAAAATCAGAATTCTGATCACAGACCTGGCTAGTTAACGACGGCGGCATATCTCCGGCGGAATGCAGTCGGCTAGCAGGCGCCTGTAGTTTACCGGAGTCACGGGATGATTTACCGAGGTCCTGGGAGTCCTCCCACGAGTCCTGGGTACCAGTGTAATCCAGCTCATCTGGCATCACTCCAGCCCGCTGGAGAAGTCTGTTCTTCAGAGATCCGACTCCACTGCCCTGAAACATGGATGAAGGACTGGATGGAGAAGTTGCTGAATAGTTCTGCTGGAAATTCTTCTCTGAAGAATCCTCGCAAGTTTCCGACCTACAATGTGGATTAAAATTATGCAGTCTACGTGTATAATAAATCGGTGGTTTGGTGCTGACACGTATGCAGCAATCTGTTCTGTTGCTGAGAATCTCAGGCACTAATAGTAAACTGGGACTAACAATAGCTGGACAGTGGACTCGGACAGATGTACAAACAACTTACAGCGGCAACACAGCGCTTTGTATTAGGTGCATCACCTGGTAAAAAACTAAAAATATAAATACCAGATAGTAAGTCACCTGGCTTGTGACTGTTAGCTAGCGACAGCTGTCCTGCGGACAGACAGACACCGTCGCATGCAGAGTTGCATACAGACACACTGCCTAACAATAAAGGTCGCTTAAAGTTTGCAGCATCGTGAATCGACAATACCCAACAATGAATCAATTAACTGATTAATGTAGTCTATTTAAAAACATACAACAGATCAAGTACTGGACTGAAGCTGGTTACAATAAGCTGTTTAAAGTTGAACTAGTTACAACCAGGCTAATAGTACATAGCAGATAAAGCACAAAATTTAAGACAAAGTAATTTCGACAAAAAATGGAATCGTTTCGGCAAGTCTACCCAACTCCTCGCACATGTGTGTAGCACAGGACTGACGGTTTGGCTGCAATTAGCAATTAGCTCCCTTCCCCTTCAAAGACCCCCATCTAACAAAATGCGCCATTAAACCCTACAAGTTTACCCATCAAATATCATCTAAATCCAGCAAACGGTTTAAGCAAGTGCAATGAAATAGACAGAAAGACATGACATTAAGCACACTGAGAAATGTCAAGACAGTTGCTTCTTTGCTGCAAGAAAATAACACTAAAAAACTACCAAAAAGAAGACAGACAGAGAACGCTACAGAGAAATGTGCAGGAATAGTTGGAATCGCTTCAACAGTGATTCCGCCCAAAGCAAGTACCAGCATAATGCGTAGGCTACATGCAGACCTGGATGAAGAGGAGATGCAGGTAGGTGAAAAGGCGGGGATCGCATCAGTGTTCTGCGAACATTGACCGCCACTGCCGCTGAAACAACCTTTGTCCTGAGACGTCACTGAAGATATTTCCAGCGTTGATGAACAGCGACCAGACTCAGACACAGTGCCACCTGCCGGCCGACAAGCACATTTTAACATGTATGTTAAAAGCAAAAATCAATCAGTCAGTCGATCAAATCAAGATCGAAGCGATGTACGTGCCTAAAGGCACAACAAGGACACCTAAGAACAAAATAATGACACAAACAGAGCGACTGAAGTGTTACATGGCAAAAGCAACATTAAATAAGAATGTCTAAATAACAGCATCACCTGTAACAAAGTGAACTCAGCCGCCTTAACCCCAGACAGGCAGGCTGGTACTCGACTAACTTACCCCAGAAGAATGAAAGACTGAGTTGTACTGCAACTGCAAGCATTGGAAGTACACGAACTTTGCTGCTACAAACCCTACCTGCTGAAAAATCACCTTGGATAGTTTCTGCACAAAGCAATTTATATTTTAGGCATTGTAGTAATATTATTGCATTTATAATTTTTGTACATATGATACTATAAAACTTCAAGATTTGCCAGACATTGGGTAACTTCACTTCTGACTAAGACGTTCGTGGAGTCAATTTGCTGAGTTAAAGTTTGGTCTAATTAAGTCCGAAGTTTCAGCTCAGCTCCAAAAGTATGGTACACTTAGACATTCTCGAACTGAAGTTTGGTTGAACTTGGGTCTAAGTATAGACTTGTATCATTCAGCTTTGGGTTTTAATCAGCGCATTGGCTCTGTGAAAAATAAGTCAAAAAGCAAAGTCACGCATCGTCTGATGCATGATCTGATAACCTGTGGAAACAGCAGGACTTGCGGAGTACGGAGTGTGAGGTGAATCCAAGGTGAAGTGGTTGGTGGCTGCCCTGCGATGGTCTGACTCACGATAATGATGTCTGACACTATCTGTTGGTTGTTCCGCCAAGCTTTTCCCTTGATTCGGATGATTTATACACATTGCTGACGAGTGTTCTGTGCCAAAAGATTCCTGCTGTGTCAAACACGAAAAATATAGACACATAACATTTCAATAAGTTACATTTGAAAAGCAAGAGCTTACGCCACAGGCTATTACACCTAACAGAAAACAAGAATCCATCTGTTGCTAAGGGGAGCTGTCCATAGCCTGCAGATGTTGCGATAAAAACAAACTGCTGGTAATGTGTCTGAATGATTGCAATGCAAATTTTGGAGGTCGGCGATGGTACCGTTGGATAGGGCGTTGATGAGTTTCTATAGGCTACCAACAGTAAACAAGCTGCTAACTAAAGTGGTTTAGCCGCAATTCTCAGTGCAGTCAGTACCCATTTTGGGGAATAGCAACTGTAGGGAGTTGAAATCAGTACCACAAGGTAAGAGTCAGTCAACCCTATTCGTCTTTTCAGAGAGTTTATTTGTAAGAGATACTGGTTTTGCTTGAATACAATACATGTGTTCAACTTACAGACAAGACAGACACAACACTGTGCATGCCATAAATGCAACCGTTACTACAATCGACTAACAATACAAAATTTGCCAATGAAATCGGACTATTACCTCTCTCTGCATTTCGGTTCCATTCCTCACTTCAGTCGCACTGTGTGAAGCTGGAAGCGACCCTCTTTCATCACTTGAACGACGCTGTTTACGATCACAAATCCCCTCATTGTCACTGATAGCAATAGAGTTGCCAGCTCTGCTGCCTTGGCGATGACTAGAACCCGTAGTCTGTTGACCTGCATCTATAGGACCTGCCCCGCTCTGTGCAGGCCAGAAGCTGAGCGGGGCACGGTGAAATGTACCAAAAGGAGTTGAAAGAATTAGCTCCTCAAACCGACGACTCCCAGGGCATGTCTGGTGGCCAATAACTGATATTTCATCACTGCTCCAGTTGCCTTCCATTTCTCTGTGTTGTTTATATTCATCAGACGTTCTTGAGCTATCAAAGTTTGGGGTTGACTCTTTCTGATGTGATGGCCGCGATACGCGATGGGATTCAGTGGGAGAAGTTTTGTCATTGGAATTACTGGTCAGAATGTCCTGTACCGCAGCAGGATGTCGTCTAAACTTTTTCCCGGTGATCCGCCGCTGAGGACATGGCAAAGCCTGGAGCTTGCTGTTATGGAAAGATCTGACAAATGATGAAAGATGTGAGACAGCATGAAATTGTTCACCAGACTGTCTCACTCCGCTCTAAAACACAAACGTTTAAAAAATGCTACAGCTCTTCACAGGAAACCCATCACAGAGATACGGAACATCACATGCTATATGGGATCACATGTTGTTACCGGCCACCCGACAGATGAACATGCCCCAGCTTCAACCCAGCCAGACAAGTCAGCCGGTACTCGATTCACCTACCCGGAGGGATGAATGGCTGAATTAACCCTAGTGCTGGTTATACACCAAAATGGTTTACTTGTCTGTTTACCATTCGAGTACTAACCATTTGATAATAGCCCAACTGGCACTTGAATCAATGACCTCCCGATCACATGTCCAATGTCGTTAAACTATGAAGACATCAAAGTAATTTGGCAAAAAGTGTAATTGAAGTCGACCCAACTACTTATTTTTATTTGCCAGGTGGCAGCATAAAACTGTTGGTTAGGCTGCAAATTGCAACTGCATGTTTTTGGGTTCGATCCTCAAATGTCCCCTTCCCCAAAAGGGGTCAACGACCCCCATCTAACACAACATTTGATAAAATCCCACAAGTGTGCCTGCAAAATGACATCTAAATCAGTCGAAGAGTTTGAGCACGAATGTGACAGACGACAGCCAGAGAGACAGACAGACCACGCTACAGAGAAATGTTTAGCAATAGTTGCAAAAGTGATTCTGCCAGATAATAACAAGCTAAAGTACTGACCTACAGATTGTAGTTTTCTACAGAATATTTTTGTCATGTTCTGCTACAATATTTGTTCAAAAATGAAATGCATGTATGAAGTATGTAAATAAAAATGCGTTTATCTTACATCTGTGGTCTGCGTGACAAAGGATGGCCCTGTGCTATGGGCACCATCATCGGTTGGTCGAATCAGCCTCGAGCTGGCATCTCGTTCCAGCACAATGTCTGCAGTGGTAATTCCTCGTTGACTGATCTCCGATGGCGACGACCAACAAAGGCTCTTCGCGTCATCGTCAACCTCCATCTTCAGTTCGCACTTGACGACCTCCACGGCTGAACTCAGACAGTCCTGATGGTTGCTGTTGTTGTTGCTGTGCTGAAATGTTTTTGAATCTGTTGCAGCAACCTCGTCCGATGGATGCATCACTCCTGCATCAGCCACAGTCACCAAAGACGTGTACAAACCGCCAAAAATAAACCGAACTGAACTGAACCAAACTGAGGTTGCTTAGTACACTTTGCAAAATAAACTGAAACGAAACAAGATCATCACCAAACCTTGCTCAAAGCTAAGTACTGCCCATAGGTAGATGCACTTCGCTACCACAAGCAGTTATACAAATGGCACCATCTAGTAATTGAAATTTTGTGAATCCCGCCAAACTTGTTCAAACAGTATTATGCACTCCAGAAGCACAAAAAAAACCAACGTGACCTTGACTTTTCACCTATGACCTTAATATTCAATGGACTACTAAACGTTGTCAAGGTACATGTCATGCAAAATGTCATCAAGCTAAGTGCAGCGATTATCGTGTTGACAGAAAAGACGACAAAGCTGGAAACAATACTACCATCACTTTCATGAGTAGTAATGAACTAAACTGCCCGTTCCTTCACTTAGTATACTCTTATAGATGCAATTTCACAAAATTATCGCTTACTCTAAAGCTGACTAGATTTTAGAAGGCAGTGAAGTTGTTGCTGTTCTAATACCTACCCAGCAGTTTCTCGGAGTGGATCGTATTGAGCGTACGAAGGTCGGAAACTTTGATGAGAAGTTTAGCAAAGGTCGATGGGTCATTGGGATGATTGGCAGCCACTGCAGCCTGCAGACATCGACTGATTGACGACTGCAGCTTTTCTACCAGCTCAACCCCACGCAGGCTTGGCCGGTCTACACATTCAAACAAACATTCTGCATGTGTCTAGACTATAAATTGTTAAATGGTATAACTCTTCAAGGAAAACCATATCAGAGCTAGAAAGCTTCACCTACCATATGGGATCACATAGTGTTAACTGCCACCCGACACAGGTAAGCATGCCCCATTCAACCGCAGCATGACAGGTCCAGCCCGTACTCAATTTACCTACCCGTAAGGAAGAAAGGCTGCGTTTTTCTGAGAACATGACAATTCCAAGATTTTTCCACGATTTTCCAGAATTGTAAAACGTTATTTGAGGACGTTCTCAGAGACTGCCAATGTACCTGGCAGTGAAGTAAACTTGCTGTCCAGCTCCTGACTCGGAATTGAAAAACTGCCAAACGTCAACTATTTATTTGAACGGCCAGAAAATTCACTGTCCACAATTTTCATCTTCCAGAACTTTTCAAAATCTTAAGCAAGCTTTAATTTCCTGGAATTTCCAGAACTAACTTTATTTTTCAGGACTTTCCGGGACATGGAAAATCAATCAAAGAAAAATTCTGCAAAAGAAAGATGCTTGCTTAATGCTTACCAGCAGAGATGATGATGAGGGCCGAGAAGAGAGCAATCTCTTCATCAGTCAGCTGTAATTCGTTGAACCTCTCGGCAAAGTCAAACATGGAGTTCAGCAGGAAACCACAACCAGTGCTCTAAGACAAACAACAATACAGTCAAATCGTGCTCAAGGCTAAGTACTGTACGGGAGCTAGCATAACAGATAGTGTAAACACAGTCTGTACTGCCCATGAGCCATGCCTGTGGAACGTTTTGTGAATCCAGGCCAACTCAACATTACAAATGTTAAACGTCAAAAGTAAATTTGCATAGCACATTCGTGTGAAAAAATCTCTAATGTGCTAGTCATGCTTGTACTGTGAGAACAAGAATGTCTTCAGCTACTGTCTGCAAGTGTCAAAGGTGCTTGACCACCAAATCTCACCTTTGGTGACCTTCCTCTCAGAGAGTTCAGGGACTTCCTTTTGAGACCACCATGTGTCATATGACCCCACAAGTCCTGCTAAAGTCACCTAAATCTGTCAAACAATTTAAGGAGGGAACAAGAACGTGACAGACGACGGCTGACAGAGAGACCACTTGACGAAGAAATGCTACACGCAAAATCGATTGCGCTACAGCGATTTCATCTAATAACTAGAAATATGTTCTGTGGAATGAGGTATCTGTCCCATTGCCACGCTATATAGTCTGGCAGCTGCGTTTCAGCATTTGACGCCCTTGTGAGCCTGCAGCCAATTTTGTCTGAATAAAAACGGTTTGTTGCCATGACAACAGAAATCTTCAGGAGAGAAATTTACATGACACCATTGCATAGCCCGGGCCTGAAAATAAAAGGTAGGTGAAAACAGCATGCATTTATATAGTCAATGTTGTCCCAAAATTCGTTGCCATGGTAACAGTAGTCGGCAGGGGAGAAATTTAAATGACACATGAGTTATACCGCTTTGAATTCTCCATTGGCTGTAATGTAAATTTTGCAACTTTTAAATGGTTGCCATGGCAACAGATTGGGTCGATAGGGGGTAAATTTAAATAACACCGTTAGATTGCCCGACCCCGAAAACAGGGGGTAAATAAACACAGCGTGCAATTATCTTTTACGGCGACCGATTTATACCGCTTTGAAGTATCCATAAGCCGTAATGCAAATTTTTAAAAAATTGGGGTAAAATAGGTGAAGGAGTTATCAGATTTTTATCCCAAACAAACTGGATCTTACTTTTCGGGCCCCAAATCACTGCGCAAAATTTCATCAGAATCGAATCAAAATCGCGGTCGTGGGAGTGTTTACAGTCAGACTGACAGAATGACAGACAGATGCAAGTGATTTTATAATCTGTCCCTTGCTACACTATAGCAATGGGACAGATAATAATACGAATATCTAAGGACAGCGCATAATTGGGTAACCATTAAACAAACAGGGTCGATGCACTGAAGGGCACATAAGAAGCAAATCCCTGTAATCTTCATAATCATATATCCTTCCAAAAACAAGCATAGCAAATAGCGGATATGATTTAGTCAAAAGACTGCCAAAAAATAAAACTGGATGTAAACAACGTACAAGCGAGGCGGAGGTGCGTTGGAATATGTTGCCATTGACAAAGAGCATCGTGTTGTTTTTGCTGTCAAATAGACAGGCCAAATGAACGAGCATCACTTCAAACGTACCCGCCTTCAGCAACGTCATCTAAATGCAATCAATCAATTGATCGATCAACTAGAAAAGCACTCGGAGAACGCAGACCTCCGCCAAGAATATTGATTCGACACAACATTGTAGTAGTAAACTGGTAAGTTTTTTTACATATATAAATATAATCAGTGAGCTGTTTAGACTAGTAGAAAAAATCAAAATGTTGAATTTTCAAATTGCACAGCAGCAATGTTACTGTCATCCTTCGCTATTATTATAACCGAACAATTAACGTTGTCAGTCGCGTGCAGTCGCGTGCAGTCACGTGATCATTCGATTCGTCACCAGCGCTTTACTATAAATGGTCCATCGTCACCATGCATCTATCTTGCACCATTATGGAGATATGGTGCCTCAAAGATAATGGGGTCAGGACCTTGACCTTTTGGGTTGATCCCTCGACCTTTTGGGGACACGCGACGTCATCGATCATGTGACCATTCGACTCGTGGTGGGCGACTTCCTACGGGTGATCCATTGTGACCATGCGCCTATCTGACACCATTATAGAGACATGATGCCTGAAAGATAATGGGGTCATAAAGTAAAAATAGTTGAGCCAACATCAACAAACAGCACAATGCCTCCAGTGATACCCAGCTGATAAAAGCACGAAAATACAATGGCTTCTATGAGGGGAGATGGCACATTCCTGCCTCTTCCAAAGTTTATCAATAAATGCAATAGTGAAAAAAGATATAGAAATCTGACCACATTTGAGAAACTCATCGTTAAAATAGAAGCGGCTTCATGTGGAACATGGTGCACAGTTTATACCTGGTCATCATGGCTGAGCAGTTGGAAGCCGGGTATAGAGCGTGCAAAGTCGACGACGCAACGTATTGCCGGCATGAAGTAACTCGACAATGAACTGTTCCAACAGCTGCTTCTTTGATTGATATCAGACACTGGGCTAGGGTTGAGTGGACACGCCTGCACATAACAACTGGCAGCTTTAATACACCAGCAAAATGACAGTATCGAAAGCACAATGGCAAAACATCATTGACTATAGCACAATGTCCTAACTACAAAATACAAAGTTCCTCAACATGTTCTTGAATATTTATTTCACTACATAATGAAATATAGCAAACAAATCCGGGTGTTACATTAGAAACACTGGGGTCTTAAAATGCACTGCATAAGAAGGTGTTTGCAATTTTCTTGAAATGTCATCGAGAACAGAACAGAATACAGACAGAATGTTTTGCCATTCTATCCTCGATATACATTTGGCACGAATGGTAGCACAAGATAATTACAACTTAATTAAAATTCATTAATAAAATGGTTTGCAGAATTTACACCACAGCAGTTGGCTAAATCTTCTGACAAACACATTGTCATATTTCGTAATTTTCGTCAAACAGACAGCACAGACGCAATAACATAACTGCTCCATCAGAGGTAACATTGGGTGACTTCGCTTTTTGACTTAGCCTTCCGCTTCCCTTCAGTCTAACACCAGACCAGACTCAAGTCGAAAATGAAGCAATTTCGCACAGACTTTTGCTGAACCAAAACTTCAGTCTAAGACCAAAGTTTCTGCTCAGTAGGGAAGTCTCATCTAAAGTCTTAACAAAAACTGGAGTGACCCAATGACTGACCACGTTAGCTGAACACTGCATAAACACCGGATTGGACCAAGCCTGCTGATAGAACGCTCGGAACCTTTCAGTGGTGAATGGACAAGTTCGCATGTGAATGTCAACGATCTGCCGATGAAGTCGACTCTGAAAAAAAACACAGCAGCAGACAAGCCGGTAGGTAACATGGCTCACAACTGAAACATACTATGGCCGAACTGCAGACAGACAGACATGTGGAATCAGATACAGACACGCTGTTTAACAGTAAGTCGTCTACAGCAGTTGCGAACCAATAGCGAACGAGATACACATAATGCCAACAGCCCAAGTCGATGGAGAATGGCAAAATAACTGACCCATCACAATCGCACATCCGAGACCGAGACCCTTCCCCATCCACAAAAAATGGCAATTTGGCACAGCCGGTTACGTCTGTGAAATGAATGATCCCATGTGCCAAATCCGGTGAAAATCCGTTCATGGGGGCATTCTCGGCAAACACATAAAATAAAACAAAAATTTTTTCTACATATCTAAAATAATGATCACAAAGATCAGTTAAGATGCTGCTGCTCCTGGTGCTGATGATGATGATGTTCATAATAATGACTGAGCTTCAGAGAAGAATACGTAGGTACCTCGTCAGCAACAATTGTTTCAACCAGCGAGCCCTGACACTGCACGTTCACTCGCTGCATCTGTTCCAGGATCTTGGCTTTCTCACGCTTCGGTACTCGACCAAATCTCACAGCTGTACACGACACAAACAAAAAATCGACCAATGAATCAACTCAATCATAGTTTAATTCATAATTACCTACGTAAATTCATAATTACCTCCGTAAAAAATCCACCTACACATCAAAATGATATGAAAATCAAGCAATATATCCCAATTACATAAAAACGGGTCTAAACTCTAAGTGTTCTGTAGTTTATGGCAGTCACACACTAAACAGTAAGAAAAGTTACCATCTCTGGACATTCCAACAGCAATGCATTTCTTCAGCCTACAAAGAAAACAAAACACAAACCAAACCATTTTACTTTTATCCTCAAATTTACACACTTCTTCAAAGCACATGCGTGGCTAAGATCCGTTAAATTTTGAGTGTCTGAAAGGTACATAATACAAACCATGATATAATGTCATATTTCATCAATGCAATTATGGTAGATACTAGTAGTCAAGCCTTGCTCAAGACTAAGCAGGCCTCGACTGTGCAACAGTTCGTAAATCCGAGAGTAAGGATTATGTCCCAGGAGATTTTGTCCGATTTACACCTATCCAGAGTATACTGTGTCCAGGGCTAGGAGAATTATGTCCGCAGGTCAACTCAGCCTGGCCATCCCTCTGTGAGTAGGTGCAATGTGTACTGCCAAAAGCCGGTACATAAACAGGCACACTGCGCAATGCATCAGCCCCATATCCGTGGTCTGGCAGTGTAAACTGGTGTCTGGCTGAGAGCCAAGTAAAAAGAGATCAGCGTTGCCCTATGGGCCTAATGGCTCAGGAAAAAAACTTTATGTAACGTCTATCCAGAGGACTGTGTCTGGAGGAGAGGGGAATTTCATTCAGGGGATTATGTCTGGGACGATTTTGCCAAAATGTAACTTACCCTGAAAATTTCAGACAAATCCGTCAGCAACTTTCTTGTAATCCTGCTAACAAACTTTTTGCACTATCTGGCGATGGTGAAAAATCCGAAAATCTGGTCCGTCCCGTGACTTTCACAACTGATCTATGACCTTGGAATTCAACAGAATTCTAGAGGTCGTTGAGGTACATGCATGTGCAAAAGTTTATCATGTTAACAGAGAGCGACGATGCTGAAAACAATACTGTCGTCGCTATAATTACCTGCAGTACTGGCATCTGTTACGGTTGATCCTCGTAATGAGACACATCTGATTCTTCAAGCATGCTCGGTAATGGATCTTTTGCTGTATGCTGCGACGAAAGAAACCCTGATCATGCACAACGATACACCGTGGTGGATCCAATAGAAAGCTGTCACTTCTATTTTTTTAATAGCTTCACGAAACATTGACCGATTTTAATAATTTTTGGCATGCAACATCAAGAAGAAACTTAATGCAAACCACTTTAGTTTTGGTCATCTCACTTTAATACTGTCGCTACAAAACCTTGTGAAATGTAGAAGTCGTAGTTTGGCCATTTACAACAATGAATTCATATTTGGTACTGCTGCATCAGCACCAAAAATTACCAAAACCACAAAATCATTTTTTTTAAATGTTACTTCGTCTTCATTTTAAAATCGTATGCCGACAAACTGAAATGATGCATCAACAGTGAGTGAACCGCTCTGAGTCATGCAGTTATTGAACATGCTG
>Ga0209454_1001436_pt1 | contig 14889 bp, 11 predicted proteins | sample WorMetHERISLAND1_2_FD_187400 | JGI IMG/M metagenome (GOLD analysis project Ga0209454, IMG submission 187400) | Marine gutless worms symbiont microbial communities from Max Planck institute for Marine Microbiology, Germany - Olavius geniculatus... | ecosystem: Host-associated > Annelida >...
CACGAGACGCGCGAAAGTCTATAGCAGTTCCGGTTCAGTAGTTTAGCTGAAAATTGGGGTGTTCGCGCTAAGTTAATATACAAATGCCAAATTCTCCATCTGGATAGCATAACTATAGTTCCGTGGTGCCACCTTGTGAATGATATAGACTTGTGTCACAGCCCAAAATCGCCAAAAAATCCATAAAACCCCCTATTTTAGCGTTCAAGGTCATTCAAGGTCATTGAATTTGGCGCCAATCGAGAGCCAGTGTACGACTTCCTATTAGTGATTAATAGTAATCTATGCCCTATCTCGCACCGTTATTGAGATACAGCGACTTATTGGCCAAAAATTGCAAATTTTTCCCACCCCCTCTCATTTAGCGCCCTCGTTCGGGGTGACGCCCTTCGAATTTATGCAAAAGCTTTACTTTTCCTGAAACTAGAGTCTTCCAGGCAGCCGACGGTGAAGATTTGGTGATTCTAGCTTGCACCGTTTTTGACTGATCCACCCGTGTGACGGACGGACAGACGGACAGACAGAATTGCAATGGCTAAGACACGCTGAAAGCAGTAGCTGCTTTCGCGCCTAAAAAACAAAATAAAACAAATTATGACGGTCGTCATCAACGAAAAAGTCCATCGCAGACTTCCGCACATGCTACACAAAATAGAGTAAAATAACATAAAACAACCTGCAACAATTGTAAAACATTGTGCAACATTGCAACTTGTTTTATTGCACCACGTGCGGACCCCTGCAATAAAATAAAACTTCTCTGCAAGTTTGCAACGCCACTTTTAGCTCTGCGACAAATAGTACCTGCGGAGTCATCGACAGCGTCGACGACGCAAGTTGTTTTATTAGTCCACCCAGAAGCGATAGTTTTCGGAGCGGACTTATGTTTTATCGCTGTTTTTTAAAAATTTCAATCGCGAGATCTCCGAGATGCATCGGCCGATGGGCGTGAAATTTTGCACAGTGATCAGTAGCAGGTTGAATTTTATAATGCCAGTCCAAAATTTCGGGGGCCTTTTCTCCAAAAAATTTCAGGGGTCAAAAACATGCAAAATTTGGCGCGATTTCAGACGACTTCAAAGTTTGGCGGCGAATATCTCCGGAGGTACCGGAACGGATGAAGATATTCAAAATCGGAGAAGTACGTGATCTACCGTGATTTCTCCTGCGTTCGGCGAAAAAAAATCCAGTGAACTTTGGTCCACTGACTACGGAGATCTCGATGTGTAATCATACCCACCCAAATCGACTTTTTCGGGAAACTATATTTCGGTCCCTAGGGGGTTCTGCGCCCAAATTTTTACACGTGCTAGAGAATGACCAAGTCTTACTAGTGCACACCCCACCAGGGACGGGGGTCCCCCTTACAATTTTTTTAAAGGGGGTCGAAAATTGGCTTAAAATTCAGTGTATTAAACGGAAGATCTTTGGAGCCAGGGGGAGTAGCCTTATAAAACTTTTCCACATGACGTGCCGCGCCGCTAGGTGGGGGTGATAAGCCGTGTACAACTTTTGGAGGGGACACCGCCCCCTTAAAATTTGGGAAGGCAAAAAACGTCCATAATTTAGTACGTTTTACAACAACTTTTGAGTTTGACTGTGAATATCTCTGGATCAGATTGAGATATCGACAATCAGTAAATGGCGTTATCAAGCGCCATCCTTCCCGCGTTGAATAAAAAAATTGGAGAACTTCCATCCACTAACACCAGAGATCACGTGTCTAATGTTGTGTGTTCTGCGTATGGTAATGCATTTGCTACCAGGGGAATTTCAACTTTCCATGAATTTCCCCCAATTGGACTTACAACGCCGGGCGGACTCACGTTGGGCTTTGCCCCAAATTTCTAGTATTGTTTTATTTTCTTTTATTGCAGAGGTCCGCCCAACATTATAGGCTGTTTTGATTGTTATATTTCAATTTATTGCACCATGTGTGCGGCGGGCCTTAGTGATGTTTTTACCAGCCTTGTCGATGGCAAGTTTCCCAGATCACCTGCAGTGACTGTTTAGACCCATTTGTTTTCAATATGCATTACTCAAGTTATTAGAACACGTAAGTTTTCGAATGTGCAAAATCACGATGTTGTCTTTACAATAAAATTTGTCGTAACTTTACAACAGCCTTTGTGTTTAGGCCTTTAGTGCGTAAAATTTTGCATTAAAATTCCGAGCAGTTGCTGAGAAAATAACAAACAACTTTTGGGGATAATTTTTTGGTATACCCTGTATAACTTTTTTCCAGGAACAGCAAAATCCTCAAAATTTAGGACATTTTCCAACTAGTTAATCCAGTTAGGTGCAGAAAAAGTGTACAGAAATGAACTGTTAGTAATTTATTATGAAAATGATAATGTATGTTTAAGTGAAGCACTTGCCTTGCATTGCCTTTAGCAGTCCTCAATTCGAGGGTAAGCCACACTTTGAATCGCCATTCTACATGCAGATCTGATGTCCACTTTCCGGATTGCCTCTTCAAGCTTTAGTCCCGTCCATGAAGTGACATTGTCTATCCACGCTGTTCTTGGTCTTCCTCTTTTCCTCCCGCCAGGCAAGGTCCCTTCGATGATACCCATTAACTAAGTAGGCCTAAGTAGTCTGTGTTTGTAGCGCGCCATATGTCAAAACAGAAGTTCGAATCGTAGGCACGGGTTGTAACAGTTAGTCGACGGCAGTGTTGTCCGAGAACAGATGAGCCTTGAGATGTCGCCAAAAGGTGTTGGAATCAGAGAGATTTTTCTTCGCCTCTCATGATATGACCAAAATCTCAACCTCCTGCTTTTCACATTTGCTAGTAAACTTTTGTTGACACCTGCCTGCTCCAAGACCCACGAATCTGTCTTCTTTGCCATCCACGATACTTGCAAAGTCTGTCTTAGTGCTTTCATCTCAAAACGTTTCCAACCTATCTTCGTCTGATCTTTTCATTGTCTGACTCTGGCACCCTTAAGTAGCCACAGTCCACACCAGTCTGTAGGAGCTGTACTTTGGTGTCTGTAGTGATGTCATAAATTTCCAAATTTGTGTCAAAGATACGACAATGCCCTGTCCTTTATTCGGTCTAGCACGTGCACTCTACACTGTGGGCTATAAAAAACTGCCACTTCACTTGCCTATATCTTCGCGGATTATTGACCTATTTTCAAAATTCTTCTGCTGACACAGTCTGCAGGCAATTTGCAATAATGTGATTATTATATATCCCACCACACTGTAAATGCATCTCTACACTACCTTGCAAAATATAAATGTAAGAAAAAACTAATGATCATATCAAACAAACATTTAGGTAAACAAATTAAAAAACACTTCAGACCAACATTGCGGAAAATAATGAGTATGACACTAGACTGTTAGACCCACACAGTCTAGTGTCATACAGATCATTCACCGCAATGATGGTCTGTAGTGCTTTTTTTGAATTACCAAAATGTTTGTTTATTATTATTGTTTCGCATGTATATTTCACTTCTATTTGCATCTAATAAGAGAAAAAGAAACTCAATACAAGAAAGGGACGTCAATTTTTTGGTTCATCCTGTATAGTATATCTAAAGGTTTCCTTGGAACAAACTGACCTATAGCACGACAAGTTCTACAACTGACGACATAAGAACTAACACAACAATTTTTATATCTATTTCATACACATATGTATAATGCAATGTTACTCACCCGTATAACACTTGTAAAGTAAAATAATTTAGAACCAGATATATATAGACAACTCGTTTCAATCTGACTCGGACATTTCCACTGTAATGATGGACAGCTTTATACAAAGCCCACAAGCACATTAACAGCAAAACATACATGTAGTAGGTAAATGCACATTAACAACATGAAATCACATAACACAAACCCAGAAAATCACAACCCTATATACACAGCATACATGAAAGTCCTTAAATTCTGGGTGGTGACATATCTGATGAGTTAATAAATACTAAAGGTTTAATAAGTACTAACATAATCAGATGGAAAAGTCAGAGAATTCTTAAGTGGTCAGGAAAAAATGAGGGAAAATAAAAAAGGTTAGGGAAAAGTTAGGAAAAACTAGAAAAAGATTAACAATAGTATAAACATAAGGCATATTGCACCATATGGTACTCATTAAACATTTATAAAAATTTCTGCTCGCTATGCTCACATGTCATTTTGTAACTGTTGCAGCAGCATCCACAATTCAATGATGAATCCCAAAGGGTTATCTGGCTTGTTTTGAATCGCCTGTCGACCATAGCATTGAACAATGTGTCGATGAATCTTTGCCTAACTTACTGGAAAGTCAGGGAATAGACAGAGAATTTCATTCAGTCTGGAAAGTGGTTACCCTGTAAGAAGTTAATAGCATGACACTCCAAAAAGGTAGGAAGAAAAGACAATGTTTTAGCCTGCTAGGTGCAAAGGTCAATGGCCGCCCGGCGCTTGTGCTACATTTGTCAAATGAACCGAATGAACTCCCGGCTCTTGCAGTGGCATTGCCATGACGACAGTACCCTAAACATTGTGATAGCTATTACCACTACTAAAACTATCAATACAGTAAAAACTGCTGTAACTAGCATGTCACTGGAAATTACGTACACAAGGCAAATGAAAATATCACTTCAGTACCACAGTAATCATTGTGACTAATTTTTACTTATAATGCTTACAACAGCACTGGAACAAATATAGATTGATACAGAACGTTAAAATGCACTCACATGAAGCTGCTCTTTATACTGTATACACATAAATAATGACTAACATATGAAATGATATATCACAACAATTCTATTATCGTATGAAACCAATTTAACACAAGACCTGTGAAAGCTAATGCAAGAATTTCAAATAGTTGCTCAAAGACCAATCTGGCATCAGTTGGTCAGCTTTACTAGGCACCAACATTTTCGTTATTTCTGACCGCAAAAATTTAAAAAAAATTCCAAACTGGACCACAGTAAAGCACTACGATTTCGCCAGATCTCAAGTTTGTAATTTTGGAGTGCAAAAATTTTGTGCGATGTTGATTTGGTGTTTTTCTTTGGGTGCACTTTGCCAGGTAAAGTTCAAAATGATATGTATTGACAGTATTATGCCATTTTGTAACTTACTTTTGGGGTGACCCTTGTATAGAATAAATATAAAACAACATAATGAAGTCAACAAACCGGATACATTAAGCCTAAGCAATTACACATATCCAGGGTTGGCAAGTTTAACCCACAGGTGCTTCAGACCGCGGTTTAAACCGGGTTGGGCAAAAACAGTAAAACCCACTTTAACCCAGGTAAAACTGGGTAAGTCATTTTTGACTGCAAAAAACAATAGTTGCTTCCATTTATGTCATAAACTTACAAAATTGCTTTCTGACAAGAATTTAACATAACGAGTTCATAAACAAATGCTTTAAAACATCACGACAGCTAAAAATGCACACACATTATTTAATCAGCTTCAATGAACATTGTGTAATGTTAACTGCCGTGATACTTAACACTATGAAAAATGCAAATAATCCACGAAGCACAGATTACAATGAAAAACTGAAAAACAATCAGTGATATGGGACACAAGTAAAAGTGCTACAAGTTACAAAATAGCCTATTAGCAAGCAAAGTAGTTTGTATTTCATTTGTGTTAGCACCAAGTCTAAAATTTCAACCTTTTATTTTCATGTTTTGCTGTTGATCAGCAGTATTATTTTAGGTGGTCAGTGTTCTAAGAACACTTAACAAACTAGCAAATAAACTCCACGTCAAACATCAGAACTACTCGAGAGTCGGATTAGCAAGCAACATTGTCATCAACATTAGTACTCTTTAACAAATTAGCAAAACCTCAACATCAATTAATTAGAGGTGTGCTTTTTTGACATACCATTTGTTTACTTATTTGTTCATCTATTCATAAATACTTCACATTGTGCTGAAAAATTATGAAAGGCATATCCTCACCATAAAATTATTTCTCAAAATACTCCAATTAATCTTGGCAATAACATTCTTGTAAATTATTTCCTACATTTTTACAGCTTTAGCTACCACACCTACCCCACCCAGCAGCCTAGTTCCTAAATACAATGCACTACATTGTGTATTATAGCCAGCAGCCGAAGTCGAGATACTTATGCTGCGTTTGGCAGTGCTCGTAATTACGGTATATATCAATTTGCAACTGGTAAGTACGAGTAGGATTCGTTCGGTAATGTTGACCTATATACCGCCAGAAAGTAGGCCCAAAACCGACGGAATACCTGCATCAATGTGCTAAATGACACTAATATATAGATAATCGGCAGTCTGGTTGAAGATAATGCAGCTAGCAAACTTTTGCAATGTTTCTAATCATTTTTTGCCATGAAATAATGGTCAAACGAAACAATTCGTCTGCCGCAGCCACCATTGCAAAGGTCAAGGTCGCGAAGTCGGAATTATCATAATGCTGTTGAAAGCGACGAGTAGAGGAGTAGTAAATACGAGTAGGAAGGTCAACCGAACAGGATTTCTGACTCAAAAATTCGTACTTACGGTATTTAAAACCACTACCGAACACAGCATTAATGTAAGTTTAACCTGGTTTTACCCACTTTTGCCTGGTTTAAACCGGGTTTTACCCACTGGGTCTGGCAAAACCGGTTTTACCCGGGTTAAATGCCAACCCTGCACATACCATAAACAAACTGAATATTATTATTAAAATTACAGCCCAGAGGCAATTGCACAGTACACAAAATGAATAACATTTCCTAAAATAATAAGAATACAAAACGACAACAACACAACCAAGTGAATAAACCGGTAACATCAAATGAACCTAGAGGCAACTAACGTTATCAGTCGAATTTCTGTTTGAGTTTAGCACGGAATGCTACGGGCAACAGAGCAATGATGGCAAGCACTGCTAGAATACAGACTGACTGCCAGGACAACGCATCGCCCGATGACGTCAGCTGCTGTAGCGTGGTACCAGCTTGGATTGCGATGAACGAAGGTGGAGCTACACCTGCAGAAACATTATATTCCCACACTTAACATCTTTGGAAATTTTAGTAGTTAACTTCACAAAAATTAGCAATTAACTGATCTTTAATTTTGATGAAAAGCTGATAGTGGTAAATGAAAAGAAAATGTATTATTTTGTCCAACAAATTTATTCAATCCTTCATGTTGGTGCTCCGACTCTATGAAATGAAACTCTGTGAACACTGAAGCTGGACTAGTATTTTGTACACAGTAGAATCCAGGCTCAAAACTAAATCATTACTTCAGCAACTAAGACAGGTCAAAGCCATCAGAGCATTTCTGATTCACAATGACAATGTGATAATAAATCAGGGTGCCACAAAGTAGGAGAACAAAAATTTGCTGAGTTTTCCAGATTTTTCCCGAGCCATAAGCTTACTTTTCCGTAGGTCATCGCAACAAAAAGTAATTGTAACAGTGGCAACCTGTGCCCAACAGAGACTGTGGCAAAGCTCCAGCTGCAAATGTATTTCAGAGCATTTTCTGCAGCCTGAAACTGCATCTGGTGGCATTACTGTGTTAGTTGCAACTTCTCCCCAAGGTTGCACAGAATTCCCTGAAAATTTCCCAAGTTTCCCAGGTTCGGAAAATTCCCCAAGCACTCCAGGATTTCCGGGGTTTGTGGCCACCCTGTACAATGGTTGATCAGTAAGTACTGAAAATTAATGTACTAGACTTGAATTTTTCACAATATATATACCAGTAAAAATGTGCATTTTCTACAAACGCGTATGGGTTGGTTTGTTTCTCAGTACTTACTGATCAACCCTCATAATTGCATTTAGTACTGCTAGATATTGCTGGCACTGTACCACTGTTTTTTTATTAGATGACACAATACTTTGTGAAGAACTAGGGCCTCCAATACCGACACTGTTTCCAATACCAGTATACCAGTATTTGATACCAGTATTTCATTCAATGATACTGTTAACGAGAAAATTTTAAGCTGACTGGCAGAAGACAGGCAATAAGCAGTTGTAAATAATAACTCTGCAGTGTATCTTTTATTATTATACAAATACTGCCACACTTACTATATACCTAACGAAGTCACCTTATGATTTACGCGATGTTAAGTGTTAGAAAAAGTTAGTGACTGACCTAAAAAAACATAGGCCTAATGTGTTAAGACTGTTATCTCCCAGCGACGAGCATAGCTCAGAGCACAAAATGCCTCAGCTGTGAATGCTCTTTCTGCTACTATGGACGTTGCTTTGAGGGTGATTAAGTAGGCCTAGGTAGTCGGCGCAGCCTCTCTCGCTAGGCGGACGTCAGTTAGTCCGGTGACACTGCAACTTCATCCTGCATCCCAAGTTCCCAACCGCCCCATGCATCCTTAGCAGCGTGCAATGCAGTCTGTGCTCCGAGTACAGCCTACATGATGCACAGACGGCGATTACATAGTATTACTTGCCATCCAACACAGCGCCTACAGTCACCGGCTAAACAAAAGGTCACAGATTGTGCAGTGCAACACGGCGTTACACACGCTGATGACTTCTAGAATTGCTGATACCAAAAAACTACGGTACTGAATAGCGCAACACTGGTATCGATACCGGTGCCATTTAGGCCAGTATCCCGGTATTCGGTATACTGGCATACCGGTATTGGAGGCCCACATCAGTGCTGAGACTGACCAAAAAACGTTCCGATGAAGAACGTGGAAAGTGGAACATTGATGACCGGGGAAACCATGTTGATAAACCAGTTGGGCAGGAACGGTGTGATACGTAGGAACACGATGTAGTTGAACAGATGCTGGCGATGTCTCTCCACCTACTCACAGCATTTTAATACCGGCTCAGTTCACAACCAGCACAAAGCTAAGTCAACAAAGTGAAACATAGAGTGGCTGATCAACAAAGTTATTATACACCGAGTAGAGTCAGTACCTAGACGGGTCACTGTCTGCGCATATAAGCCATCCCGGTATGCAATAGGTCATCCCAGGTCAACTCAGCCTTTTACCCACTGCAGGATGCTAAAATGAGTACCCGGTATCAAGTATCAACTTCTGGAATGAGTACTGGATAGCAGTAATAACTGGCAATGGTAAGCATAAAATTTCGGTGGATCTACAGTTCAAGTCAAATCGGCTTGGTTTGGTCCAGCTAAAATGATCAGGGGGGGTCAGAAAGATAGTTGCAAATGTTTTGGCAACAAGCTGACATAATTTGCTAGTTCCCTAATCACAGCGTGATAAGCAAGAACGCAATGTAGTTAAACATCTGACCGCAAGAAACATTTCACTTACATCAACTCAGCCTCCTACCCTCAGCAGTTAAACAGATGCAATGCGAACATTTCATGCAAGAGTAGTGCATGAAAAAATACACACTTTACATAAACTGAGCAGCCAGACAGCTTCAAAATTGATTAGCCTTCGTCAATGCAGTAAACCTGACGAGTTTTGTGGCAAATTTTGTAACTGTTTATTGCATTATTGTCAGTGTATTTCTTTTGTTATGTTATTTTTTCCGCCATCCATGTATAACACTGATATTGATTACAGGATGTTCATATTTTACAGTTAAGCAAAGTGTTCAACTTGACCTCGTTTTACTGCAATGATTGAAGCCAATTATTTCTGAAACTGCGCAATTGCTTGATCTATGTAAAGCATGTTCGACCTTTCTATGCCCCACCCAGTATGTGCAAGAAAAGTGGATATGATATATTTACATGAGTGGACCATTCAATTGCTCGTTCAGGTATGTACCGCCAGACAATCCGTCGACCGACCAGGTAAGACAACAGGTAGCAGAATGACGCACCTATTGCAGAACACTGCAGGCACACAAACAACCACAGCAATAAAATGATGTCAGAATAATCATCAGATGTCAGCAAATTATTGTTAGCTAAAACCTTCAAAACAATTACACATAAGCCCAAAAGAACCTTAATGCAAGGTAAACAAAATTACAAACACGTTGCCTCGTGTCAACATTATGCAACCAGCAACCTATACATCATGCCATTAGTGACACAGCTATGCCCACAGTAAACGTGAACACTCAGCATATCGCCTGCCATACGTGCCAGTTGTGCCCTAGTCTGTTTGCAATAACTCGTGTTTCATTGATTGATTAAAAGAAATTATGTTAAAAAAACTATCACAGAAATGATAATCATAACAATCATCAAAAAATGACTACAGTGAACAGTTCACATTTGTAAGTTAAGTGTTTGAGTCCCAAAGACTGTGACCACACTCACCATGCAGACGAGGAACAGTGCGAGTGAGAATGGAAAGAGAAATCCCGACAGAATGCTCAGAAATATTGAGCCGGGAATTGCAAATGACTGCAGACTGAGCCAGTGTCAAGGTCCAATGACAAAATGATGCTTGAACTACTAGACTATACAAGAAAAGCCCAGCTAATGCAAAGGGGGAACGCCCAACAGCAGTGAATGTTTGAAAGCCCAGTCACTAGAGGGCACCAGACAACCGGTGGCTAATTATCTATAGTGTTTTACTTGTACTCACCAAAGGGTGTGACCTGTCTCGCTCTGCTTGGCTGGAAATCGCAAATTTTCCCTGCCCCCTCTCATTTAGCATCTGCTTTTAGAGCGACCCCTTTCGAATTTATGGAAAAGCTTTACGGCTCCTAAAACTAAAGTCTTCCAGGCATACGACAGTGAAGATTTGGTGATCCTAGCTTGCACCGTTTTTGACTGATCCACCCATGTGACAGATGGATGGACAGACAGATAGAATTGCGATGGCTAAGATGTGCTACAGCAGTAGCTGCTGTAGCGCGTAAAAATACTATCTAATGCATTGTGGTATTGTCAGTGGTGTTATAAAACAACTAATGCTACATCAGTCATGCTGTTCAAATCATGTTTATGCCAAAAGACAGAACATGCAAAAGTTGGGCAACATCTACTTATGCACGTATTTAATTTAGACTATACACATCTAACCCTGATTCATTCGCTATATATATTGTTATATAAATGTGCTTTAATCGATTGACTGATTGACACTGGACCTAATGTACTTATTAGCAGCACAACTAAAATAAAAAAAAAATCACAACTTATTCATCATATCACACACTGTGAACAAATAGATAAGTGACAAGATATAACAATGTTAACAGTAACTGACAACATTAAAAACACTAGTGCATAAAACTATGTAGTAGTACGTGTGTGAATCTGAATAAAATTATTCATGAGAAAATTTTTAAAAACCATTGTGACTAAAGGATACAAAACATATGACGTAAAATATGCGATCAGCACTTGATGATAATACTGTTCCTTGTAATGTGACAGTACAGCACCCAATTTCTTCGCATCTTCAATATTCTTTGGAACCCTGACGTATCGCTTCTCTTCTCTGTTTTCACAATTGAAATATAATTTTTTTGCCTTTTCTGTTCTGATCATGTGCATCCGGTCAAGACACACTGGCTGCTGGGTGTACAGACGGAAGAACTAGTAGGCAGTTCGTAAAATTTCTGGCTTGTCTCAACAAAATGTGCATGATCAGTACAGAAAAAGCAAACATTCTAATTCCAGCATCAACTAGAATTGCTGATATACATGCACATATTTCAGGCACACAAAAAAACATAAAACAGTATAAGACTGAATGCAACACATCATATAATTAGTAATAGCCAGTACAATTTTCATGATGACAATCACTGATAAAAACAAATAGACCCCTAAGCCGGCTAGCCGCGAATTTCACAGCCAGCTTAGTATTTTTGTGGCTTAAGTCTCAGTTTAGTCAGGATTTTTGACACTTTTAGTTGTATGCCTTTGCATGATATAGTAAAACTTCATTATAACGGACTCGGTTAAAAAGTACACTCGGTTACAACGTACTGACTTCTACAGTCCCGTCAAACTTCCTATTCTTTAGCATAGGACGTCTGCTGGATATAATGTACTTGGCTATAACGTACCCTGGGTTATTACGGACGTCATTTGCGGTCCGCAGGCCAGTAAATGCCCTGCATACAACGTACTGTAGAATAGACCACCCGCCTAGCACAGCGTGGTCAGTCAGCCAGCATGAACACAACCCCTGCATTCACAGTCACACGCCCAGACGCCCAGTCTCCCAGTGTGTCCGCATTCTAGGGATGCAGCGACTGAGTGAGTGGCCGAATGGGGGAGGGCAATTAGATAGCAATTGACGGCGTGTGTGTAATCTGATCCGTTTATGACCAGCGAACTGCCTTTTATCAGATTCACTGGCATGGCCAGATCACTCGCACTCTCTTGCACTGTACACTGACTGTAGACATCTATTTGTGTTACTGCAAACATGAGTGTTAAGCATCGACGTCGACGGTGTGCCTGGTAAGACAATGACAGGCAATGACGACGAGTTTGATGAGGAGAACGACCTGCCGTTATCTCACCTGCTGCCAGCAGACATCACGTTTGATGAGTACGCCGCTGTCGATGAGAATGTGGAGACGTGCGAGCAACTGACCGACGACGACATCATCACTGCAGTGATGGCGTCTGCTGAGCCAGGCAGCGCTACACCGTTAGACAAGGAAGGGAGAGGAAGAGGAAGGAGACTTGACCTTGCTCGACCTCCCAGGTCATCCACAGGCTATGGAGGCCTTGGACACTTTGCAGCGTTACCTGCTGGGCGTCAGCAACAGCGAGAATGCCCAGATGAACCTGCTGTCTGTGGAGCAGTTTCTTACATCGTAAAGACAATGCACCACCCAAATGACTATACACAATTTTCTAAGAAAATAGTTGGCTTAGAGTAGGCCTACAGACTGCACACTAGATGAATGATCTGACGTCTAGGCATGTCTGATTTTCTGTCTATCATTCTGTCTGCGTGTGCGTGCAGTGGTGTGACGTCATAGTAACAATGACGTTTGATTGAATGCATGTGTTTGCACTGCTAATAAAAGTATAAACTGTGCTATGTTTGGTTACAACGTACCTCGGATATAACGTACCAATTTTTCCGGTCCCTAGAAGTACGTTATAACGAAGTTTTACTGTATTTCTTTTAACAAAATGGGTGCAGGAAGCAACATAAGAATCAGTGAATGACACTATCTAAGAGCAAGCCTTGGCCAAAACCGAACCAAAAATTGTTACTGTGAAATTTTGACTGAGTGTACATCATCAATAAATCAAAACCACACGCGATCATTTATACCGTAGATAAAACTTACACTGCACTTTGTGGTTTTTTAGCATTCACACAGACCAATAGTAACAAATTTCTCACGGCTAGTCGCAATTTTCTAGACAGCTTAGAGCGCAATTTTTTCTGCAGCTTATTTGGGGCAAAACCATGTTTTTCATGGTGCCGGCAACTAAGCAAAACTTCTGTGGCTGGTGGCTTGCTTAAGATGGCTGCTTAGGTGTATACAAACAAGCACTGAAGACTGCAACAACTGGTGCAAGTAGTTGCAGATACTTACTGCTGTAGATTTGGAAAGCTAAGGTACACGCCAAACAGTAAGACGACAGCAGCGATGAAGATAATACCGAGTATGACAAACGACTTTGTGGTACTTGCGTGCATGTCATCGTTGCCGTAGAACTGCGTTTTCAGCTGCGCAAATTCTGCTGCAAACAAAACTACTCACAGTTTAATAAAATCTCGGTCTGAACCTATCTTCCATCACTTTTCAACATGCAATGAACCAATTTTCAGTGCCAGATCCTGGATGTTGGCTGTCCTCCATGTCGGTGGCAATATTTTCGAAAACTACCAAAAACTAAAAAGCAATAGTTTTCGGTTAGGGTTAAGGACAGGTACGGGGTCAGGTTTTCTGTACCAAAAACTACGGAAAACTGCCAAAGAAAACACCTGACAACATTTTCGGGAGTTTTCAGTATTTATTGCCACCCCACCATGTTGCATGTTTGTCGCTTTTGCAAATTTTCTTACACAGTTAGGGTTATGGTTAGTCTCGCCGCACTATAAACAATATTCTGATCCCTGCAGTGCTGCAGTGAAAACAGAATTTGGTTCAGTGAACACACAACCAGAACAATTCATGAGAATAAAATAAACTGAGTAAAAACGCTATTTTCAGTTCACATCCCTAATGTGAACCAGGGAAAACATATAGCAACAGATGTACGTCCGAAGGAAGTTCAAGAGACGGAAAATGACAGTACACTTATAGTAAAAAAGCTACGCCCACTCACTCACCTGTCTCTGCTTGTTCGCTCTTTGACGTTGAAACGGAACCGTCTGACACTCGTGCCGTGTCGTCTGCGTTATCACGCAAAGTTGTACGTTTTGCTGAAGACGATGCTGTAGATAAACACTCATTATTACCTATGGACTTCTCTTCCCGACCTTTCACCTCACATCGCCCGTTCTCCGCCATCTTTGATTATCGTTTCATCATAGAATATTGAATTTTAAAAGGCTCTACTTATTTAACGACAGTAACCACGAGTTTTGCTTTCATAACCACGGGAAATTTAGTTAGGTATTTGTGAATTTCATACGTGTCGTCTATAAGATGACATTTTGTTAGAGTGTAAGCTTAAATGGCGTTATGTCGTAAGATGAAACCCCTTTTATTGTGCATGACAGCATTAAATTAATCAGCATTGATGTCATCTTTTGAGAAAGCGTTTCGTGGAAAGTATACGGTGCTGTCTAAAAGAATTGATGTGTCTCACGGACTATTAAACCATCTACAAGACAGGGGTGTACTGAACAGTCTGCAAGTCGGTACTTGCAAGGTACTGTTACTATTACTACTGCTATTGCAGTACTGTTGTTGCTGCCGTGCTGCTCTTTCTATTCTAGTTACTACTAATAAACGAATTTGTAAGACTTATAGCGCCAGTATGTTGATTGTCTTCAGAGCTATATATATATATATATATATATATATATATA
>Ga0209454_1001438_pt1 | contig 14886 bp, 8 predicted proteins | sample WorMetHERISLAND1_2_FD_187400 | JGI IMG/M metagenome (GOLD analysis project Ga0209454, IMG submission 187400) | Marine gutless worms symbiont microbial communities from Max Planck institute for Marine Microbiology, Germany - Olavius geniculatus... | ecosystem: Host-associated > Annelida >...
CTTATAGGTTGCTGCTTTAAAACTCAAGATTATTTTTCCCAATGTGTTAGATGGTGAATATATAAAAATATTTTGCAACAATAACTCCAAATGAAAATTATTCTTTTGATCTTCTGTCAGGTACAGGTTTATAACTTTTTCTTTTCCGGCAACTCGGTTTTTTGCTGCTGTTTCCACAACTTTGCAACTTCTGTCATGAATAAAAGTGACAACAGTTTTAGGCGTTCGTCCACTATTGTCACTTTTTCTCTTCTTCGTTTCCGTTCATTCAATTTGACGCCTATGTTTCGATGCTGTTAATTATCAGCGTTTTTGTAGCTTTGAATTGCTTCTGGGAATCTACAATCTTCCGACGTTACAAAAAGTTGTACTGTTTTGTCATATTATAACTTGGTGTCTGTCAAGAGCGCAGCAAATTGGTTGAGCGGAATTTGTGCTTTACGGTTGTTGTTCAGGCGACGTACGACGAGATAAAGGCGACGATGAAAGCGGCCAGTGAGCAGGGTCGTCTGAAGGGCATCCTCGGCTACACGGACGAGCAGGTTGTTTCTTCGGACTTCCTGACCACGTCCTATAGCTCGACGTTTGACGCCGAGGCGGGCATTGCACTCAACAAGAACTTTGTCAAGCTCATTGCCTGGTACGATGCGACATTTTTTAGCCGACCGTACTTAGGTAACGGTCAACTTGTGGTACGGTTGTCGTCTGCGCCTGTCTGTGTCTAACGGATGTACCCTGGCTAAGGGTTAGGTGTTAGAAGGAAAGCTTTTTACGTAAGTAATTAGCCCTTTGTTGAAATTATTTGCGTACAAAATTTGAGGGGTGTAGTTCAAGGATAACATTGTCAAATTGGGGTTGAATGGAGCGTTGAATGGAAGGGAGTAAAAAATATGCGTTTTTCAACAGAAAACTGGCCGTATCTCGAAAACGGTGAGAGATAGCGCTAACAGCCAAGGCTACTATTAATAACTAATATGAAGTAGCATACGCCGTTTTAGATACGATGGAAATCATCGACTATGGACGACCTTGAAGGTCACTGACAACCAGTCCGGTTGGCTATCTTAGCGACAGCTGGGCTTCTTGTCTATCTTGTCTTGTCTAGGCTACTTAGCTATTCGTAGATTTCTAACTCTTCGTGCATAAAAATTACGTTTGGATATCTGTAGTGAAATTTTAAAACTTCGCAGAATCGGCACTCGCAAAAACTTTTCGCTCGACATTGAAAGTTCCATAATCGGCCAAAGGCAACTTAATTTTCGCTCAAAAATCACCTGCATTAACTACACCGTGTTTTAATAAAGAAGCAATATTGTTTTCGTCATAACTTTGTCAAAATTACATTAACTTTGATTATTTTTTCTGGCACAAAAATGGCCAAGTCGATAGAATTATGTGAAGTGCGCTCACTGTCCACCTCACGTAATGTATGCTAGTATGCATCTTGCATCTGTCGAATCGCTCCATCATTTCTTTTTAAGATTTCAGAGAGGGAGTTCAGCTATTTTGTTAAGGGGCAAATAAACATCTCACAACCCAGCCGGTCCTAGTTATCTATTTGCTGCGTTCATTGGTAGTGCAAAGTATAGGGCCTAAGCTTAAGATAACGACGAAAGCTGACGATCACTCAGTCGCATACTAGGCCTATAGCAAGATAAATTACCGACATGCGGCCGTCCGTGCAACGCCTCAGTCCTGTCAACCCTGAAGTTTAACCTTTTGAACGGAAAATTGGTTCATCGGTTACTTTAGCCTTGAGAAACATTCACACCAATGTTCAGAGCAATTTTTTACATGAAAACTAGGTCTGCGAAAGCCCACCCACTCGGACAAATCGCTCACCACCCACTCCAATCATTTCGGCATTTTGCCCAAATGGGTTAATCCATTATTTTCGTTAAGTTTTGTGACCGGCAGAGCTAGTCTGGTTACCTCCAACAGATAAAAATTATTTCGTCATAATAAGCATGAGCCAAGTTAGTAACTTAATACGATACCCAATAATCAACTCAACTACGGTACAGCAATGTAGATTTCGAAAATTTACTTGAAAGTGACACCCCGAATACCACTTCAAGAGCAGAGAAAGATGGGGCCAAAGGAAGAAGAGAGGAAAGGTAGAATGAAGGTAAGGAATAGGGAAAGAGTGAGGAAGGGGAAGAAGAATGGAGATCGCCCACCCATTCGCAACAACGTCATGGATTGAAAAAGTAGGCGGAGCAGAAAGTTAAAATTTTCCCACAGGCACTGCAAATTTCTGGCAGAATTCGGACAGACAGTTGCCGACGGTGAAAATTATGCGTTTTTACAGTCAGGCTTTTAGTTAAGCTCCTAAATTTTAACCAAATGAAAGTTTTTAGCCCCGAATTTTGCATTTTTAGACCAAAAATTTTTCGACAAGACAAGAAAAAATTTTCGAAAATGCTTCAACAGTAAAATTTAGGCGGGGGGGCAATTGTCTTCCCTCTTCCCCCCGGCAATGACGCAACTGCCCATCCGTTAATTATGGCTTATAAGTTGCAATGCCAATGTTGGTTGATCTACGCCTTTATGTTTTCGAGTTACGAGCTCTTAAGGGAGAGAAAGATCTAAACAGACGGACGAACAGAGAAAAGGTCGGGCGAGATCCGTAATGCGGCTAATTAGAACGGCCATATAATAAATACAGACGTGGTCGTTTGCCATTTTCTAATAACGTGTGAAGTTTTCATTGCAGGATCTGTGCTTGTATCTTGGTTTTTGAGTCTCGACTTCTCTAAGTGACCCTTACTGTCAGACAACACGTCTCTCGGCAGTGGCGAGTCATGTCGCCTATCGGCTTGTTTTTTTGTGTCAGTCAGTCTGTGTGTGGTCTGCGAATGCAGGTATGACAATGAGTACGGCTACAGCACGCGCGTCACTGACCTCATCAAGTACATCAACATCAGAGACCACCCGTAACGTTCCTTGGGCAGCCGGCATATCTCCTGATGCTGAACGCATGAAAAAAATTATTTTGTAACAAGTCGATAACGGGTTTTCAACTGTATGCACCATGCAGCGAGTCTTCTGGATGCTTATTTCTGAGCTAAACCGACTTTTGGCAGCCTTTACTGACGCCGCTTCGTTATGTTTGCAATGTCTCCATTAAGTTGTGCATTTTACTTTCAAGGGTTTTGAACTTTCGTTTAAGCACTTTCATTTGTTGCATAAGTTAAAAAGAGGCATCCGGTCTTACTCTCTGACTTTGGCAACATTAAGAATAATTTAATGATTCTGGAGGCAGAAGTCAGTCAGAAGATATAACCAAAGCAACGCTGAAGCTGTTTGTAAAAATGCACACCACACTAACTTTGTCAAAGAAATTTAAATTTAAAAATTAGTTCACACTGTAATTTTAGCTTCTCTGAATAGAAAACTGCAGTAGATAAATTTTTACTTATTCAGTGTGCACAAGTTTCAATAAAGTGCAATTCCATTATGTTAAAAATATTTGTTTTGTTCATATATATTAACGCTGGCGTGAAACTATTAGATGCCTCTTTTTGTTTGGAACAGTCTGTATTTTCTGTGTTTTTCTGACTTTGCAATTGTAGGTTTAACTTTGATGCTCGTAGCTAGTTGATACGTAGGTGCTACTTTAGAGTGAATAGAACTTTTACTATGTTTTATAAAGCTTTCGTTTTATAAGCAGTGTGGTACAGTTTGCATAGACCATGCTGTAAATTGGTTATGATGGAGGACACGGACATGGCTGGCGTAGAATACGCTAATAATTCTGTTCATGCCACATTTTTTGTATTTTTTTGTATTTTTGGTTAATGATAGTAAATGATTGCACAAATTAATCAAATTCAAGTTGGGATCCGGCTATTGTAATTTACTTATTTTACCAGGAAAATAATTTTCTCGCCAGCTGTGATTATGGATAGCTTTATAAGCGTCTAAGGCTCTAACGACAATACTTGTACGGAGCCTTGTAGCTGCGTTTGTTGCTTGAATTAAAGTCTGTCTGACTGCTTAAGGCTTTTAAGCCCCGCCAATTTCAGGTTCGTCGTTTGCAATAAGCAACAAATCTAACTCTTATCTTTTCAAAGCTCGTACGTGCGTTATTCGAAAGTGACGACTTGAAGTGTCGGAGAACAATAAGCCAGCATCATTTTCTCTGCCTATCCACCGAGCCCTGCTGCGTGGATGGCTTACTGTTAGGCCTAACAAAACACGCAACGTGGACATAATTATTACGGACCGTATTGTCACTAACATGCACACATGCGTTTCATAACGCTCCGTGTCGAGTCGACCTGATTCGACCGATCACAATCATTGTAGATAAATTAATCCGGCCGCACACATCGATACGATACGCCGCTCACGCGCGCACGGGCGTCGTTCGTTTTTATTTCCCAATTTACAGATAATTGCGCCTGGCGATCGCGTCCACTTACCTTACGCCCAGACTCGGTTGCGGTCAAAAGCCAACGACATCATGATGGCCAGAAGGTCTACGGTTACGACGGTAAGCTACGAGTCAATTGTGTGCCGCACTGCAGTGGTATAGGCTATATGTGACAATCTTTAGAGTCCTATTAACGCAAATATTTCGAAATGATTCCGCGGCTGAACTGTATACACACACAGGCTATGCTAACAGACGGTTGTAGGCATTCACCAGCGTCGTCGAGTAATTATTCGATCGATAGAGTTTGATTGGCAACACTCGAACACCACACGCCGTAAAGAACGCAAATGTGCTAAAGCGATATAAGAGCTAAAGTATATGGCAACAGTTTGCAGACGTGCTGGAGGATAAAATCCCGCTGCAAAGTTAGGCTACTCGTAGGGCCTACGTTATTTTAAAACAAAAAGCCCAGCTGTCGCTAGGGAAGACGCGCTATGGCCTATACAGTTCTTGTTGCAGTACTGACCTTCAAGGTCGTCCAAGGTCGATGATTTTCATCGGATCTGAAAGGGCGTATGCGATTTTCTATATTGGTAATCAATAACACCCTTGGCCCTATCTCTTACCGTTTAGTCGCAATACATGCGTCACATAGAGACGGACGACAGACACATCGTGCCATATACGCCTACAGCATAGCTGTAGCGCGTCAAAAAGCCAAAATTAAAACTATCTGTATGCTGTGTGCGTATGGACATCATCTATAGTCATGACACTACAGTAGCTATATATCCATGTGGTAAGGCCTAATGAATGAACTGTAGCAGGACTGTCGTAAAGAGGAGAACTACAGGACGCCAATTTCCATCGAGATAGAAATCCGTAGAATAAACGACTTAAAACTATTCATAGACCTAATGTAGCTACAGAAATGGTTACTGCAATAACACCGATAACGCTATATATCTAGTCAAAACAGGAGACTAGCCTATTCAGTATAGCTCTAGTTGACGTATTTTTGTTGTCGACGATCTGCGTTTCTTCTGTGTGTAAACGATTTCTTTCTGGTCGCGAAACTAAACTTGTTGCCAGGCTTGTCGAGGGGAGGAAGTTTTCCCCGGCCCCCAACGTTTACACCAGAATGTGCCATTTTAAAAAGCTAAATTCAAAAATTTTCTCCCCAGACGGGCCTCCCTGAGAATGTTTTCCCAGGCCCCGCTGTGGCTCTCGACGTCCCTGCTTGTTGCTAATCTGCGCATAACTGGAACTATACGGGAAATAACAGTTAAATAAGGAACTGTGACGACCAAAATATCGTCCCATTTGCGTGGTTCAATTACCTACATTCTGCGACGTTTTCGGTGATACTGACGCGCAGACCCTGCAGTTGTGGAGATTTATTTGGAATGCCATCAACAGATTATCTTTTATCGTCATGCCTGAAGCGTTGCCTGTACAGTTTTACTACACTGTACAGGTATAATTAGGTCGATCGTAAATTATTGAATCGTGATGTTTTAATGGAGTCCTGCTGCTACTGAAGCATGTTGAAGTGGATCTCGAAACACTTACGAGCGTCACTTCGATCGACCCCCAATCAATCCAGGTAAGCATCCAGGTAGCCTGGTCGGGCCAATGGTGTGTAATCACGCACATGGTTGGCGTTTATATAAGCGGCACGGCGGCCACGATGAGTACGCTAATGTTGAATTGCAGCATTCATTGCTGACTGCGGTTCAACGCCGATGATGATGACGATGACTTCCACGCTGTTGCTGATGCTGCTGCTGCTGCTGGTGACATCACCACGCACTGATGCTCGCGCTATGGTAAGTCAACTTCAGCTTCCGCTTTCACTTTATTACATTTCATTCTATTTCGGTCACTCTGTACACACCTTTATACTCACGTCATGCACGCATGCAGTCGGACGTCCAGTTTTTCAATCGCATTTCTCATTTTGCATGGCATTTCGTAACTTTTACAGTTTACATGCTGCTCGATTTCAACGTTTTTAGTGTTTACATGCATTATGCTTTCATTCGTTTTATTTTTTTTTGGTTCTCTGCATTTTGTTCGGATGCACAGATACACGTGGTTAGCTGCAAGATTTCGTTTGCAGAGAAACACGTGATTTTTTCTTCTGACGTCATTCTTTTTCGAACCATTTTGTTCATGCACTCACTCATTCCCGGTCAATACTTAGATTTTAAAATTCAGATCTCTTTCTCCGTGCATTCGACCAGGACCAGCTGTTTTGAGCAGCACAAAAAGATGACCTATGCCAATGTAGCTAATATGCCTTGTAACAAAATACTATGGCCCGCTACAAGATACGGTTAATCAACTGCAACTTCTCTTGGCAATTATATATACGGTGTAAATAGTACTCAGTAACCTCAGCAATCGATCCGTGACTCGATTCTTAATTCCTTACAGCATAACTGAATGTACAGCGCTACAGCTATGAAACAAACCAAAACAAAGACGGGTAGAACGTTTCGGGGTCAAAAAATTATGATCAAGGTCACGAAGCCTTTTTGAGCTTAGGCGGCCTAAAACATATTATAACTTTAAGAAAGGACGTTGAAATTTGGTGTAAAACCGAAATATGACCAATAGTATATACCGGAACAAAGAATTGGTACACGTGTCATTCTGCATGTCCTTGCCGCAAGATCAGAGGTGCAAAATTTGCCAATAGGCTTGATTAGTTGGCAGACTGCTGTAACACGCAAACTGCAGATTTCGTAAACATACTAACGTCATGCACTACAAAACCCAGTGATAAAAATCACAAGGTCAAAGTAGATAAATTCCAACAAATGGACATGGTTTTTACGCCCGATAGCAGAATGCATCGCGCGTCTTAGCCATCGTCTAGGCGTCCGTCTGTCCGTCCGTCCGTCTGTCCGTCACACTCGTGATCTGTATCAAAACGGTGCAAGCTAGGATCAACATCGATTACCTTGAACTACCTTAAAATTTCAAAAAAGGTGTTTAGTGAATTTCTCGCAATTTTTGGATTCAGCGCAGATTTTAACATTAAATTGCGGCGAAATGGCTGAAGATAAACCAAGACAACTTGCATGTAAAATTTTCAGCACTAAACGTAGATTTTAGCAGTCCAAGTTCCGACCTCCAAGGTTCAAAGAGGCCGGTGCAGGCGGGCGTCAAAGACGGCTACCCCCCGCCTCCAAAAAGTGGTTATCTTACCGCAATTATCTCGTGTAGTGTGGAAACGGTTGCAGATAGGTACAGACATGCTGCTTATCATAACAAGCACTGGTGACAAGTTTTTTATTAATGTCAACTTCGATTATCTTGAATTACCTTGAACCCCCAAATAGAGGGTTTTTAGTGATTGTTTGCGATTTCCGGCTGCGACACACATTTTAAGAGTAAATTGCGCCGAAATGCCTGAAGATGGACCTGGACAACCTGCGTATGACATTTTTAGCATAGAACGTACATTTTTAAAATCTGAGTTTCGATCTCTTAAATTCAAGGAGTCTTTCGTACGGAGGCTTCAAATTTAACTACTCTTTCAAGATGCATTAATATTTTATTGCTGTAGGCCTACATTGATTGCCAAAGTGGCAGGACCGCTGCTATCGTGCGTCACGTGAGCTTTGCTCAAATTACTTGTAAAGTTGCAGTTGCAAAGATGGGCGCCTGTCATTTCAGCTATCGGGACCAAACATTTTCTTGTTATTATCATTAGCCAATACGCTGTAATTAGGCTACGTCGCAGGTTGCAACTAGTAGGTGCTTCGCTGATCGATTTGTGTTTTTTTGTCATGCAAACTAATTAGCAGCCAATATTGGATTCGCCTCGCACGGCCGATCTGTGCCAGAGCAGCGATTATACAATAATTATTAGTACTCATAGAGCTCGTAATGATTCAGAAAAACCATTCAAAACTAACGACTCATTAAAAATCAATTTCGATTAAAACTGGGGTCGTTCCATGCAGATGCACACAACTGGACCCGACCTACTAAATAAGGAAAAATTTGGACCCAACTCACCTGACCGAACCCAATCCGTGGATGGACCCGACACGTCAAACTTAGCACAAAACATGCTCTATACAGCATTCGTTTTTTTTACTAAACAGTTTAGCGACACGTGTTGGGTGTGATGGGATAGTTTTAACGCAAATTTTGCAGAGAGTCCGTTAGACTGCCAATAAAAAAATTTAAAAATCTGTTTAGAACTGACAAAGTTATCGATCGAACTTGGTGTTGTACTTTCTCGAAGGTCATAGTGTTCATTAATCAGAATTCCTTTAATGGTTCATTAATGGTTCAAATCACTTGGCTCTCTGTGGGTGTTAGGTGGACAGAGATGGTCCGATGTTGTACCACGACCTGTACGTGAGACTGATGCCGGACAGTGATGATGGAGGCACGTCGAGCCGTGGCGCTGGACTGACGAGTCAACAGATCAAAGAGATTCTCGACCAGCACAACGGACACCGCGCCAATGAGGGAGCGTCCGACATGGAGATCATGGTACGTCAGTGACTCGACTGCAGTTTGCGTTTAGCTGCAGCACAGACGTAAAACGTAAAAATTCTTCACGAACCTAAATACCATAGGTTAGCGATGATAGTTTCATTTTTCAGTGCTCAGGAAGACACCAGTTTACACTGCCAGACCATAGATACGAAGCTAATGCATCGCGCGGTGTTCTTTTTACGTCCTAGCCTTTACTAATACTCATTGTTTCTACCCACGAGAGGATGGCCAGGCTGAGTTGACATGAGTGGCTGCAGTTACCCGTCTGCCGTCTGCCGATGGTCAACCATGGTACTAACCAGCCTGGCGTTCATTAACTTAGTTGATGCGACCAACGCCCAGTGCCCAGTGCCGATATATTATGCGGCCGTCCGCCTATACAGACGCGCAACCTTAACCTAACTATAGCCCTAACCCACACATATAGTCTAAGTTCGTGATGTACAGTGCCACAGACCGATCTGCGGTCACTATAACATAAGCGATTTTGGGGATTTAAGTTAATCTGCGGTGAGGTGCTTTTGGAGAGTATAATATAGATACTTGGGTCCGTGTACATAATCTGACTCGTAGGCCTACTTGTATAAGTGTAAACGCACTCTGAACGTGTGTATCTGTATAAAATACATAGCGTTGGAACGACAAGTTGGCGGAACTGGCTCAGCAGTGGGCGGACGGCTGTGAGTTCGAGCACGGTCAACCGCCGTTCAGTGCGGCTTCCGTCGGCTACGAGAAGCTCGGTCAGAATCTGTACATCAACAGTGACATGAGTGCCGGGGTGCGAGCCGGCGTCCAAGCCTGGTTCGACGAGAAGAAAGACTACAACTACGATACACTGACTTGCGCACCGGGCAAAGCGTGCGGACACTACACACAGGTGACGTCGCTTGGCTAACTGTCTCACCGATAACTATACCCGCTTAAATGATGCAGACGCGTCACTCATGATAAGCGACATTCAAGTAGCTCGCGTGCTACGTCGCGTTATTTTCTCGTTTTCGTTATCAGTAGGGCATATTGTACTTTCTTTTTCATTGCCCAAATTATTCTGTTTTTTCTTCTCTTTTTTCTCTTTTATTTAAAAAACAATATTTTGTTTTCTTGGTTATTTGTGTAATGCTTATGTCACTAGTCTGCTAATGTGCGCCTGTAAAATGTTATTAATAAATACTGTGTTACTGTTACTGTTGAGTTGTAAAAAACCGAACGGTTAAGAGAAAACGTTGGAAACAAACGTCGACATCATATGCCACTAGTTGCCAAGCGTCTCAGGCGTTGAGAGTAATTAAAGTCAGTCACTGAGCAAGATGCGTGATTATGCAAAGTGTGCGCCATTTTGTTGAGGTTTTTTACATCCGGCAATTTGGCATACCGGTTCTCTCTCAAGCCCGGGTGTCGGACAGTCGCCCGTACGGCAATTGTCCTTATGAGCGAATGTCCGTTCTTCGTACGAGACAGACGGGCAGACCGACCGACGGATAAGACGCGTAATGGGGCCTATGGAACGGCCGGCCACGCGGTAATAGCAAGATACAGTACTGTGGGTGTGGACTGTCAGGTCGTATGGAGTTCATCGAAGGAGGTGGGCTGCGGCATGACGAAATGCGCGTCCGTCGGTGGCATCAAAAACGCCAACTATCTCGTCTGCAACTACGGACCGCCGTGAGTATAGATCTATCATTCAAACTCCACTTGATGAAATTTGTCATGCATCTGCAGAACAACAAGTTATGCAACAGATGCTCGACATATCGGTTGTCTACAGCAAATCCACAAGTTTTACGACACACGCACGTCCGTAAAAATCGAAAGCGTACTTACTATGTGCATATCCACAATATCTTAAATTTAATATTGTTATACCTCAGCGCAAAATACCTGCACACGATTGGTCGAAATCGCGTCACATGACGTTAACAAATACGCACTGTTGCCTTCGCACTGTTGACCGGGCAACATTAAAGTCGTAACAGTTTTTTGTAATTGTTTACTTGTTGACTTGTAAAATTGTTTGGTTTTAAGGTATAACAAAACAAATAGTAACTAGCGTGTCGGTCAGTATTGAAAATTATTTCCCTCAGTTCGTAAAATGTATCTCTCGATCTTCGATCTCGGGCAACATTTTACGAACTTCGGTCACAATTTGTATACTGTCAAGCGTGTTGTAGGCCTACGACTTGTTGTCTAGCAAATCCACAATAAAGAGAAGTAGAAGGCTAGCCTTATATGCTTAATTATCTGTCGAAGAGAGTTCCCAAGATGTGTGTATGTGACTTTTCGCTGACCGTGCATACCGTTTAGCAGAATCGTCTGGTATACGGTATGTGCTATTTAGTATCCCGGTGCTCGCAGGGATTCAAAATACTGATCGCCTACGATACAAGAAGCCCAGCTGTCGCTAGGGAAGACGCGCTGCAGCCCATACACTTCCTGTTGCAATACTAACCTTCAAGGTCATTTGAGGTCAATGATTTTCATGTCATCTGAAAGGGTGTATGTTACTTCATAGTGATTAATAGAAAACCTCGGCCCAAACTCTCACCGTTTCCGAGATATGGCCAGTTTTCCCTCAAAAAACGCACATTTTCTTACCCCCTCCATTCAACCCCAAATTTGAAAATGTTTTCCTTGCACCACATCCCTAAATTTTGTACGCAGAAAGCCTTTACACAGCGCTAAAATTATTATTCGTGTAAAAAGTTTTAAGGCTTAAAGCTTAGTCACAATACATGATACGGACGGACAGAAGGACAGACAGACCCGACGACAATCGTGCCATAGACGCATATATATACAGCACAGCTATAACGCGTCAAATATTGAAACACGGATATACTTTTTGTGAATATTTCTGCTATTTGGCTTTTTTTTGGTTTAAGGATTGGCCAGGTCTATGAGGTTGGCTGCGTTGGACTGTTTTCCTCGATTCACCTCTGTCGGCAATTTTTTGTAGTACATCTTTTAAATAGAGACATACGCTTAGTAGCTACAATACAGATGTACAAAACGATGATGATGATGATGATGATGATAGTAATCATAATGACATTAGCTGTAGCTTCGTATGTGTAGCTGAACGTTGATGCTGTAGTGGAAACTGGAACAAAGAAAAGCCGTTCAAGAAGGGTGCCACTTGTTCCGAGTGCGGCAGTGGAAAAATGTACTGCACCAACGACCTCTGCGACTGTACGTATACAAATACACTCTGTCTCAAAAAACATCCCCGTCATTTTTGACTGTAACTTGAAAACCAATCATCGCATTTTGATAATTTTTGGGAAGAATATTACTGACACAACTTGCCATCAAACGATTGTTCAGTTTCTCACCTCACCCAATGTATGCTTCTGCATTACCTAGGAAAGCAGATAAAGTGAAATATGTGTTGAAATAAACAGAAAAAACATCCCAAACATTATCGATCGTAACTTGAAGAAAGATTAGCAAATTTTAATAATTTTTGGCAGAAATATTTTTCATACAACTAACTATAAAATAAGTGTTTTAGTTAATACTTCACTCAGCGTCTGCTTTTGCACTACCTGGGGAAAGCAGACCAAGCATAATATGTGTTAAAATGAATGAAAAACTGTCGATAAATTCCATCTATCCTAATCTGTGGGCCGCAACAGGCGGTCTATTATAAGGTTTGACTCTCATGCAGCAGTGTGTCTACCAGATGAAATTTAAGAATGTTTGTGAAGTCAAGAAGCGACTGGTACAGCCTGGATTGGTCTGGAGCAGAACTTTATCGATACTGCTGCCAATGAATGGAGAAAGCGTCTCCTTGCCTGTGTTCGCATAGTGGGCCAACACTTCAAGCAATTTTACTGTAGGCAGTTGAAAAATAGACAACTGGATGAAATGTCAGCCAAAGTGTTAGAAATGTGAACAAAATGTGTTTTACGCGTTATGTTAATAAAGCAATCATATCGCATTGGTAAAAAGTGATATTTCGCTGGTTGTGTTTTCCCCAGGTAGTGCAGAAACAAACGCTGGGTGAGGTGAAAAACGGAATGATCGTTCAATGGCCCATTTGCGTAACTTTAACAAACAACATTTGATTTTGGCAAAATTTTACGTCAACAATCAGTGGCATATTTAAGGGGGCACGGTGCGATGCCCCCCCCCTTGGCCCGACCATTTTATTTATTGCACGATGTCCAGGGGGTCAGTTTTTTTTTTACCGGACACAGTGTATATTATCTAGTGACGTTTTCAAGGTCGCAAGATAACAAGGGCAAATCAATACGCAGCGCTATTTTGCTAATAGCCACTTGCTGAAAATGCACATATTGAAAACTTTTGAAAACTTTTATTTCGCCATGGCGGCAGCAACACAAAACATACATACAAAAGCAAACACAAAGAACACAAAACAAAACATAAGCACACAATGAAAATAGTAATAACAATAGCAAATGTGTGTACAAAAAAACTACAAACTAGTCACAACGAAAAATCTTTAGATAATAGTTCGTCAGAACCAAATGCATCATATAGAAAAGCATCACTCGTTGACCGCATTCGCAAAAAAAAACAATTCTCCGATCATCAGTTTCTGTGGCTAACGGTCGATAGCCCATAAAATGAAAATGTCATTTTTACAGCTATCATCACTTACACCAAACAGTTTCCAGAAAATAGCATGCCAACTGTGAGATAATGAACTCAGATTTTTTTCTACACAAACACACGCTGTCAACTCCATACAGTAAAATGGGTTTGCAATAACTATTAAATAAGTGCATCATCACTGTTTCACACATAACACCTTTACACTTATGGAATATGCGCCCTACCATTCACTGATCTGATAACAATAATTTTTAAAAGTTTTCTATCATTTTCGGCGTAACTGTAAGCAAGTAAGTAAAAGCCTAACATCCGTCTGTGTCATCTCGAGATATTGATACATTTCCTATGTGATAAATGGTCAGCCAGCAACAACAATATTATTGGTCGTGTTTGTATTAAACCGTTTAACTAAAAAGCTAATTAAATAGCACTAATACGAGCTATGTGATAGAAAATGGTGGCGTTAGGCTATTATATTGTGTATAATTATGTCTGCAGCTTCGTGTTCATCGCCCGGAAAAGGATCAACATGCAGTAAGTTTTACCTAATGAATAAACACGTCTTAATATTAGTGAAAGAAAACCACCGTCGGTGCGATGGGGATTATAATCAGCAAAACCCTTTTCGACCCGTTTTCGAGTAACACAATGATGCTATGATTTTTAGAATGTTGTTAAAATGCAACAGTATCTCTATAAAAATGAGTTAATCCTGCAGAGTGCTGATAGAAAAAAAAACAAACACGGGCGACTTCTTAACTACCTGACAAACACTTTTAAAATATTGTCAACACAGCTGAGGTGCGTTTTAAAGATCAGTTTTACGGGCCTTTTGGCTAAAAAAAAATTCCTGCCCTATAATAGGCTTAATGATGATGATGACGGCAATAAGTCAGTTGACGATGCTCGGAAGTGTCAGTTCCTGTCTGGGCTGCTGATGCTGCGTGCGGAGCACGGTACGATGCTTGAAATCGGTCGTTCTGGTTAGGCCTAGTTCTGCTACAGTACTGGCGTCAACCGCCACGCTTGACCGCGTTCAGTACTAGCCTAACTAGGCACAGTCATGGCGACCATTCTCGACACTGACAAGGACGAGCACGTGGTAGGTCTATGGTACGGTAGTCGCTGTTGTCGGTTGAGCCTTTGAACGAGCAACCGCAGCAGCTCAGATTGACTGTTAATACTCGTTAAACAGAATACTGAACGAGTTAAGTTAAAGTTTCAACTGCACTGTGTAGTGTTTTATCCAGCAGAGGCGTCATTTAAGGAAAAGGCTGGGGGGGGGGGTTACGGATCCTCAAGGGTTTATGATTTTAATTTTTTTTCTCCTGCAAATCGTGCCTTTGAAATAGTGTTTACTGCTGCAAGAACAATACGTTACGTAGACTGAGACCCCCAATAAT
>Ga0209454_1001442_pt1 | contig 14873 bp, 7 predicted proteins | sample WorMetHERISLAND1_2_FD_187400 | JGI IMG/M metagenome (GOLD analysis project Ga0209454, IMG submission 187400) | Marine gutless worms symbiont microbial communities from Max Planck institute for Marine Microbiology, Germany - Olavius geniculatus... | ecosystem: Host-associated > Annelida >...
ATGTGAAGGTGTGTGTGCGTCTGTGTGTTTGGTTGCATTTTACGGTTCTTTTATTTTTTCAAATCTGTTTCTCTTTGTGTGTGTGCTTGTCTTGTTACAGTTTTAATTGTGTTTGTGGCTGCCCTTGAGGCGAAATAAAGATATCTATTACTGTGTAAGGGGGACCAAGTCACACATCCAAAACAGCAGAAATCATTTTACTAGGACACAGTGTGATAAAACAAACTTAGCGAAGAACTGGCTGCCCTTACAAACCATGTGACGTGACCACATTTAACGTTTTCCACCCTGCATTATCCTGTAAGCCAATAGGGGAGAGTTGCCTGAATTGGAACTCACTGAATTAGAACGCATTTTCGGTTTTTGGGGGATTTAAGAGGAAAATATGAAAGATGAATGTTGAGACCCCCCTAGGAAATCAGTCCTCACCGAAACACGTCATCCAGTGCAAAGAATGCGGCGATACTCGCAAAATTGTGTTCTCCAGAGCTTGGCAAGAAAAGTAAAAAAAGAAAAAATAACCCAGTTGAACACTATATTTCACCCCTTTCCCCCGCCAGACCCCACTGGGCCGATTTGTACTATTTTTGGCACGTATAGGTCAGACCGCCGACGTAATCATCCAAGTCAATTTTTAAGTCGATTGATTCAGGGGTTTGGGGCTACGGGTGTCCAAATTTTGGGGTTTCCCATTGACTTTGATAGTCGCCTTTACAACAGTGTTACGCACTACCGTGCTACACTGTGAACAGTGCGTAACAGGGGCCTAAATTCATAAAATTGGAGTACGGAGTTGACGTTTTAGGTAATAAAAATACGCCACCAAAGTCACATTAATAAATCACAATTTTTGAGAGACTGTTTCATAGTCTTTTAGGACCTGTCCAGTTAATAATGACTGGGGTTGCTCTAGACTCCAAGTTGTGTGAAAAATGCCTCGCGTAATTAAATTCGACCTGCTGTAGGCCATCTCATTGATGTCGTTAACTCCACTGTAAAGGCCTATAGTTTGTCGAGCTAGTTGTTCTGTGATGCCGCCGGTTATCCTGTGATGTATTTTGCAGAAAGCAAACGACGCCATTGTATACTGGTGAATATGGCTGTTCTTTGCCGCTGGAAATATGGCTTATTCAGCCATACTACAAGGTATATCGCCGCTAAAACCTACCACATTGTGCAGTCGTTTTAAAAGTGTTTCATAATTACAGTAATTAGCTATAAAAAAACAATAACAGACGTGAAAGCTAAACGTCGACATACGTCAGTTGCATATTTGTCAGTAAAAAGTAGGCCTATACAGAGCAATTATTGCAGGCGTTATGGGCTTTAAAAGCTCACAAAAAAAGTCGTTGAGGCATCTTTGGGGCAGCCGGCAAGGCTCAAAGTAAAACGGCATGGGTCGGTATGGCATAGCGGCACTTTGGCGGCCGACTAGAAGGTATGTATTTTAAAAAAACAGTTACAAAATAAAATAAAAATCTCTTCCGTGTAACGTTTTGTTTACGATTTTGCATAAAAAGAAACGATATTGCTGCCACGCTCTTGAGTCCAAAATGTCACACGAATGCATTACGGACTACGGCTAGTGCTCTGTTAAGGTCCCTATAGCTCACAGCGCTCCCCTAAATTTGCGGAAAAGGGAAAAGGAAATACATGGAAAAAGGGGAAAAGGGCATAAGAGACAGGAGAAGAAAAAGAGGAAGATAAATGCTTAGGCGGCGACGCCGTCTATACACCGTGTCCCGAGAAAAGTCTACGGTTTTTTTCAAATTATCTTTGACAAAACTTAACCTATTTTCATAATTTTTGGCAGGAGTCGTCTTGAATATTCACTTTAATGAACTGTTAAGATATTTTCTTTTTATATTGCCATGTCACTACGTAGAGTTGACGTAATTAACGTCATCAAACATGCCGTTTTTATTGTATCCGAAGTAAAAAAGCTAACAGTGTTTTGGTTAATAACTTCAACGAGAAATTTGAGCTAATGCTCACGAAACGCGCGAAAGCCTATAGCAGTTCCTGTTCGCAAACTGTCAGTCTATCTCCAGCCATTTCGTCGCAGTTCGTTCTTAGAGTCTGCGCTGCAGGCAAAGATCGCAAAAATCAATGAAAAAAGTTTTAAAAACCCTTATTTTGGAAGTTCAGGATCTTCCAAAGTCATCGATGTTGATACGACCGAAAAGCTCGTCACTAGTGCTTGTTGCGATAGGCAGTATACCCATGCCTATCTGCAACCTTTTTCACGAATGACTGGCCAACAACGGTAAAATAACGACTTTTACGGGTGTACCGCTTTTTGACGTTCGCGTGCGCAGGTTTTTTTGAACCTAGAAAATCAAAACTTGGACTATCGAAATCTACATTTAGTGCTAAAAAGTTCGTATGCAGCTTTTCCATGTCTATCTCAATTGATTTCGGCGCAATTCGCTCTTAAAATGTGTCTCGCAGCCCGAAATCGCCAAAGAATCCATAAAATGCCCTATTTTAGCTTTCAAGATCATCCACAAGTTATTGAATTCGGTGGCAATCGAAAGCCAGTGTACGAATTCCGAGTAATCTAAGCCCTATCTCGCACCGTTATTGAGATACAGCGACTTATTGGCTGAAAATCGCAAATTTTTCCCGCCCTCTCTCATTTAGCGTTCTCGTTTGGGGTGACCGCTTCGAATTTATGGAAACGCTTTACGGTTCCTGTAACTAGAGTTTTTCCGGCAGCCGATGGTAAAGATTTGGTGACTGATTCACCCGTGTGACAGACAGACGGACGGACGGACGGAAGGATAGACGGACAGAATTGCGATGGCTAAGACTCGCTGAAAGCAGTAGCTGCTTTCGCGCGTAACAAAATTAAACACAAGATAATAACTTCTTGTAAGCAGCATCAATAAAGCAACGTGCTACTGACAGTATACTGATAATCCACTTCGTCCGAATACTTACGCCAATTTACCGTGTACAATAAAACACTCTTCGTATTCTTACTTTACTCAGCACCAAAATAGACAGAAATGCAAAAATAGGCTTTTTAGCCTGTAGCTGCCTCAGTTGTCATCAACCGTGACAAAAACTTGCTGTCAAGCAACTTTTGAATCAACAAGTTTATTACAAATGTTACACTATCGCGATGCTAGCACACGCTGCAGAAATAACGCTGCCTGCTGATAACGGCTACTGCACAACGACGTTCGCGTACTGCACTCGACGGCCACGCGTTAACATGACGAAAAACAAGACTAGGTTTAAAATTGTGATAAAAAAATAATTTATTTCTATGCCAACAATCTTTGAAGTTTTTTTATTGCAATATTTTTTATTAGTCTCCTGTTTTTTTTATTGCAGAGGCTCATTTAGACGTTATCTTTCCGCAAAAATGTCATTTTCGATGACGTCACGATTAAATTAGCTATACTTAGTGAAAAGTAAATTCTGAAGATTAGTTTGAGATGCTTTTTATAAAGCGTATCATTGTGAAAGCGTGCGCCAAAAATTATAAAAAAAATAAGTTTAAATTTGTTGAAGTTATTTGGAAAAAAGTGTTGACTTTTTTTCGGATACGGTGTAGATTATCAGCAAAAATGTGCAAATGCTGCATTGCCCCGGCTTTGAGACCAGTGGCGTATTTAGGATTTGGCAAAGGGGGGCATGGCGAGCGCGCGGAACGCAAGCCTATAACGGGGATCTGGGGGCGGAGCCTCCACCACGGTCCAGGGGCAGAGCCCCTGGTGGGGGGTCAGGGGCAAAGCCACCCTGAAGCTGAAACAGTTTTGGCTATTGGACGTTTAATGGAAGCCGCAAAATTGCCCATTTTTCTAAAATTTGGAAACGCGGAAAATCACAGAAATTTGCGTTGTTTCGCAAAAAATAAAGTTAACCAAACCGCAAAACGTCGTCACGGATTAGTGTGAATTATTGAAAGGCAATGAAATTCACAATATGCAATCGCATATCATATCGATAAGAAAGAAGACCATCAAACACTGTTGAACTTTGCAGTTATTGCTGGAAAATGGCAAAAACGCACCTTTTGATATAAAGTCGCCTGTAAAAAAATTTCATGGTCGGGCCAAAGAGAGGGGCATCGCACCGTGGCCCTCCTCCTAAATACGCCACTGTTTGAGACACAAATTAAATACGCTCCATGACATTTTATTTTCAGTTAATTGTCATCAATTTGCATGCAGTCATTTATAAACAATGCTGTACGAGTCAGTTTACAAAATATGACTCACGGCATAAAATGTGTACTGTATTTGCTAAAAAAATAATGGCATAATAATGCCTGCCTTACGTAGCTTAAATACGTTGCGCAATGCGTTTATTACAACTTTCATGACTTCCTGGAGACATGCAAATGTTCAACCGCATGCAACCAGCTAATGGATTTTCCCATGATTCTCGAACCTTGCGAGTTGAACTTAATCGTTTTCCACGCGCTGGTGCGATATGTCGTCTGTCCGTCGTTGCTTCGCTGTTTGTCGTCGTCGTCATATGTATTGTGGCTAAACAGTGCGAGATAGAGCTTAGGTTGCTGTTTCACTAATAAGAAGTCTTATATTGTTTTTCAAATGACATAAAAATCACTGACCTTGGATGACTTTGAAAGGTCACAACGCACTATGGCATGCCAATCGTACAGTACTGTGGCTAAACGGTAGTCGTAGAAGGTCGGCGATGGTATCGTCAGATAGGGCGCTGGCAACCTGCTATAAGCTGTCAATAACCATGTCTATATTTGCAGCGGTTTGGCCGCAATTTTCAATGAAAGGTTTTAAGCTGTAAGTGGCCGTATCTCGGAAACGGTGAGAGATGAAGCCTAGGTTGCTATCGATCATTAACAGAAAATCGCATACACCCTTTCAGATGAAATTTTTAAAAATCATCCACGTTGGATGATCTTGAAGGTCAGTACTGCAACAAAAGCAGTATAGGCTGTAGCGCGTTTTCACTAGCGACAGCTGGGCTTTCTCGTTATTCTAACTGCAGTGCGCACTTCTTGTCGCAACATTTTAAAACTGTGTACTATTTTTTAAACACATGGCTTTGTGGCGTGAAGTTGCAAAATTGTGGTGCCGTAAACTATGTGCCGTTTTTTCTGCACCACTCTATACTAGGCTATGTAGCCGTCCTAATAAGCTGCACTGCGCGTCTTGTCCGTTTGTCCGGCAGTCTGTCGGTCTGCCGTCTCGTACGGGCTACTAACCTGAAAACAAAAACACGCAGAGAAATCAAAATTGGTGTGAACGTTCCCATGACAAAAGCAAGCGGTGTGCCAATTTTCCGCTCAAAAGACACTGCTGCATTAATACGTATAGGACTAAGCCAATATTATGTTTCTAGTATATATTCGTAGCAAGCATTTAACCAGTTTTTTACGTTTATGTACTTACTGCTAGAGTGAATAAGCGAGTATGCAGTACGAGCTTATACCACTCCAGACAGTGCGGTATTTTACTTAAAGCACGCCTATTACATAAGCTACACCGTCGGTTGCTTTATGGCGCACGGCTGCAGCCATAAATGTGAAAACAGTAGGCCTACCAGAGCAAGCTGAGTGTGGTTTGTTTATTTATCGGCGTAAAAACTCTGCGCATTGTACACGTGCATGGACAGCAAGTCAACGTGCGCCTCTTCTACCTCGGTGTGACTTTGAGAAGTGCTCTTGCGTCGCTACAGTGTCACTAAAGCCATTTACACAGTGTTGATAATAATAATAAACCGCGGCGCAGGAACAGTCCTTCAAGACGTTTGTCTTGAGAATCGAAGGGCCTACTCGCAGCGCCTGCAGTGTTAGTTTTCATTTGGAGTTCTAAGCCTCTGGGGTTTTTACTGCACAAAAAAATTCAACAGAATAATAATCACGACATGATGACAATGCCATAACCGTTTTGTGTCTGAACTGCCCGAGAATTTGTTTTCGACTCAAACTAATAATAATATAGCTTTCCCCGGAAACGAAATATCGAAGGTAAAAATAATAACAGTAATAGAAATAAAATAGCAAGTAAAAATGTGTAATTCAGGGACGACAGAAGATGAACTCGTTGTAGTGGTTCCACCTGTTCTCCTCGGAGTCGGGGACGACCGACTTGCGATCTCCCGTACAGCTCATGCCGGTGCCGCACGCTCCCATCATGCGGAACCCGGCCGCCTGCAGAGCGTCAAACGCCTGCTCAACAAACGCATGCTTCAGGTAGAAGCGTGCTGCTTCCGGCGCTATCTAGTTGGCTGTGAAAGAAGTTTAAATGTGTGCACTCAATCTGTATTTGTAGGAAACATGCAGCACAGTCCGTAGGGTGATGATGTAGGCGAGGTAGAAGCGTGCTGAGTAGCGGTCAGCGCTGCCGCGGTCTGGATCTCGACTCTCATTCAACGTGTCGCCGAACGTCTCGCGGCACAGCGACACGCGGCCGCAGACCAGGATGCGTGAAATCTTGCGGAACCTCGTGTCAGAGTGCGCGTCGGCGCCGCGCCCGCTGAAGCCAAACGTGCCGCGGTAACCGATCAACAGGTACCCGGGCGTTTTCGCACCTCCCTCGGCGCCGACCGTCTCCCCCACCCCGCCGCAACCCTCCGTCGCTACTAGCTCCGACGCCATCCCGCTTAACCGGAAGAATTCAGCCTCAACGAGTAGACGACGACGATGAGTGAAGCCGTCTGGTAGGACGACGCTGCCGGTGCGCGCGTAGTCCAACACGTATCGAAACATCTCGCCGTCTCGATCAACAAAACGTCGACCGTTCGCATCCTTACCTACCACCAGCGACTTACCGTCACTCCCGGTGACTTCATTGGGTGACGTCATCAGTTCCGGGAGCCGGGAATCTTTGTAGCGGGTGAGTGTGGTGGGCGTGGTCGCGTAGTGGATTCCACCAACGTTCAGCTCGATCACTGCGGGCGCATCAGCCGCCGACATGTTCCCCGCTGAAACGACACACGAACGAAAGCGTATAGGCCTACTGCTGAACTATTTTATCACTGCAATATTCACACGTGCACAGAATGGGTTACTTTTTTCACAGACAGAGCACTTGTGTGGTTGATCAGAACAGACGCACTCGCTAAGGTTTATATATAATCACAGCTGCAGTCAAAATATCAGCTAATTGACCTCTAACTCGCCATTTATAGCACAGTAGGCTTAACCCACAACAACAAAATATCTCGTTGTAAAGTACAGCTAAGAAATTGTGCATTAGACCTAAGTCGTCTGATGGCCGAGTTGAGACATTCCGTACAGTGAAGAAAAGCTCGATGAAATCTGACATTCGACATACACGATCAGTGGCAAAACCAGATGTAAAAGTTAGGGACGGCTATGGTCCGATCTGATGCCGAAAGCGGGAGGAATGAAAGACTCGCTTCCTCGCAGAACAGAGATTATTTGGAAACGCCGTAGCCTCTCGGCGTCACATGAACCACTAGGCCCTATGGGCACGAGCTGCACAATCATACTGTAACGTTTAGGTCGACTCACTCAGCCTTTTCTCTCTATTCTCTGTGGGACAGTAATAATAAGTAATAATAAAATCATCAAATTGACACTAGCTAATGTAAGCACTGGCATCCTATACAGGCGAACTCGTAAATCAAGCTGGAACTAGGGGTCATCCCACGCACGGCATTATTCTATGGATTCATAAAATGAGCCGGATTCACTCCTGCAATGGCCTTGGTATAATAATAGCGTCATAAACATTGTCCTCGTTATGGGGTGTTTACACGATCCAGCAAACGTCCAGCAAACTTCCAGCAAATGTATTCAAAATACACGCGCTAATGCTGGACGTTTGCTGGATCGTGTAAACACCCTATTAGTATTATTCGACAAGGTCATGTTCTCGTACCTATCGTCTTGCAAATTTCCAGAGTGAGCTCCGAAAGACGCGTCATTTGTGCAGTAGGGCACAGTACGACTACGGCCGTTCAAGGTCGTTGATTTTGGTAGCAATTGAAAGCGCTTATCGAACTTTTTATTATGTTATATAGTGATCAATAGTGACTTTGGCCCTGTTACGTGCCGTTTCGGAAATACGGCGACAATCGCCAATTTTTCCCACTCCTTATTTAACGCCGTCGATCGGGTAACTCCTTTCGAATTTCTGTAAACCCTTAAAAATCCTGATACTAGAGTTATTCATGGTCTATAAAATCATGGAGCGGACAGTAAAGATTTCGTAATCCTGGATTGCGTCGTTGTGACACAATACAACAGTGCGACATTCACAGACAAACTCAGACAGACGGGGGACGCATTGCTATCTAGGACAGGGCTTTTGCATAGCAAGCTATATGCTGACAATTGTAAGAACGCATTGAAAAACTAAATGCAGGCCTATACAGTGAGCCAGTCTCTATCACTGACTGAGTGATAGAACCAGTTCAGACAACATTGTCATCCACTGACGATGCTATTGCTATTATTAAGCGACTGAATGATTACTATTGTAAGGTGTACTTACGAAGGTGATAAATATTGTACAACGGTACAGACGAAAGACGTAGTCGAGTGATAGCATTGGTTAGCGCTGACTGCAGTAGCAGTGAACAGTTCGACAGCTAATGAAAGCCGCAGCAGCAAGTTGCGAGTCCTAGCAGCAGAGATCAGGCATCTTCCACTGCTGTTGCTGCTGCTGCTGCTGCTGTTGCACGAGTAAAAGCCCAGCTTCCGCGAGCAGTGATCACGTGACAGGCGACATCACGTGACTGCACGGAAGCCTGTCTGTCGCCGAACATTCCAAGCACCGGCCGCGATAATCCACTTTACTGTTTGAACGCCAGCGACATGTGTGCTGGTCTCTCTCTTCTGTGTCCCGCGGGTGCATGTGTGTATAGACTCGCTGCCACTGCCAGTGACATGTCCGTGATACGGGCTCGAACCGGTAGCGAGACAAAGATACTAATAAGTAAGTAAGCAAGTAAGCAAGCAGTTTATTGGACACGCGTGATGCCAGATGTGCACGCTCTTACAATAAAGCACACAAAAACACGAAATAAGTTAAACAAACAAGAACATTTAATCTATATATCACATGCTCACGCGGTAGAGCGACCAGGTAAGTCAACCGGTCGTAATCAAATTTGACGCACGTGCATAAAAATGGGCTTGATGCATGCATGCCTTTTTCTCCCCATATGTACAAAATATGCACAGTGATTCATAATTGCGGACACCCCTGGTTCTTATTGAATAACTCCGTGAAACATTGGCAAATTTAATAATTTTTTTACGAAGAAACTTGACGTGAATGACTTTAGTTTAGTCCACCTTATCTTAATACTGTCGCTACATTATCTTGTGAATTGCAGAAATCGTAGTTTGATTATTTACAACAATGAATTCATACTGGGTAACACATGCGTCGGCTCAGAAATGCTTAACTGAATAGCGACAAACACGAGTAACAGTTATTATATCTCAAGAAGTCACACGTCTCACATCATTATCTGAATTACAGCATGTGCTCAAAATGTCCTTTTGCAGCACGAACGCAAGTGGTAGACGTTGACGCCACTCACCAACAGCATGTTCAATAACGCGCGACCCAGAGCAGTTCACTCGCTGCTGGTGCATCACTTCAGTTCGTCGACATACGATATTAAAATAAATATAATAATTGTTATATACTTAACAAATTTTCAATGATTTTGTGGTTTCAATGATTTTCTAAGCCGACGCATGCGCTACAGAGTATGAATTCATTGTTGTAAATGGCCAAACTACGACTTCTGCATTTCACAAGGTAGTATAACGACAGTATTAAGGTGAGGTGGGCTAAACTACAATTGTTTACGTCAAGTTTCTTCGCAATGTTGCCTGCCAAAAATTATCAAAATTAGCCAGTGTTTCACGGAGTTATTCAATAAAAACCAAGTGTTCCCGTAATTATGAATCACCGTGTACATGTACATCTAATGTTTAAATGTTTACTTTTTTGTTTAACAGAGCGTCAGGATAGTTTGCTCTGCAGATGCACTGACATTAGTAACGTTTAACTTAAAATATTACAAAGACACATTACGAAAATATAAAACTAAACTTTTTTGCAGCCAAGGCAAAGTAATTACCGATGTCTTGATAGAATTTTACTGCTCAGTGTTATTACAGGAAAACCAATACAGAGAACGATGCGGTAAGAATAATTAGACAGGTACGCACAGGTATGACAACAGGTAAAGTCCATCGTGAACGTGACTTGCACATCGGACAGTTCATTTCCTCCTATCTTCGTTGTTTAATTGCCACGAGACGGACATCTTGTCGTTAAAACGTCATATACATGTATGTCACGTGACATTCACAGGTGAGCCTATTATGGATGTAACCGCCAGTGTATGCGGCAAAATTTGACTAATTCTTTACTTTTAAGCCTTTTTCTGCTACGCATTGAATTGGGATAAAATGTTGCTAAAATTAAGTGAAAAAAGTGCTCCTCAAATACTTTTTCCAGCCATACACCAATATGTTTTAGCTAACGACGTTGTCCAGGACCTATAAGCTCGTAGGTGAACTCTACTATTCTCATGTTTGGACAGGCCTATTTTATCAACAACCTTCTGTTCTATAATTCTCGACGTATTTTTGCCAAGCCCGCAAAGTTCGACAGACGGACAGGCGGATGGCAAACGGACGGACGCCTCAACAATAGCTAAGACGCAGCATTACATGCTGTCGCGCGTAAAAAGTAAATAGGGTCTACGTCTCGAAGAAATACAAGTTACAGTTAACGTTACTGTACACGATGACCAGGGTCCATCGATAGGCGAGTTAGTCATTTTGCCTGGGTGTTTATGACTCGGCGTTGTGGACATATTTTTCCACTAGTATTTAAAATAAACTTAGGTCTGCATATAATAAATGTATACTGTGTCCCCAAAACGTCCCACTTTGTCATTTTTCATATCTTCGCCAAATATAAACTGATTTTAAAAAAGTCTTTCACTGGCACATACTGTGGACAATTAGCAATAAAAAGTTGTTCTCAACCAAACATGTGTATTAGTGTTTTTATACTTTCTTTTATCATTTTTATTATACATTTGGAGTGGTGTAGTTCTATGGACCTATGTCTGAATTAAACTCCATTGATTGATTGATTATTAATTACATAGGCCTATATTATTCGTTGTAACTATGTTTTGATTGCAAACACTTTTAAAGTTACATAATATAAATACTGCCAGTAGTCACAGTACGTGGAATTTTCAAATAATTTTCACCCGGTTTTTAAACAACGAATTTTTAACAATTTTTACTACAATGAAATGTTTAAAACCGTGTTATCGTATGAGAAAAATGCAAAAATAAATACATTATTAAAGCCGCGAGCCTACACAATTTACGAACAAAGTTAGAATGTTGATGATACTTTGTATTTGAGTTACCCTGGTCTACATCTCTGTGCGTATAGCTTATGACGATATTATTTTGTTTTATAATTAGTGCTGATAGGATTTTAAGTGAGCTATAACGTGGTTGACACACGATCAATACCCGACTTAACGGGTGTCGAACAGTCGTTACCGCATGGACATCCGCCAGCATGGACATATTCCCGTATGAACTATAGCCTGCTACTGCAGGGGCGGACAGACGCTCGTATAGGGCAATTAGTGACATTTATAGCGGACGGACACCCGCCCCGCAGACAGACGACTTTATAGTATAGGCTTACGCAAGGTCCAGTTGCTTCAAAATTTGACTTTTGGACAGAGTTTACTTCTTAGAAGTGGTTATTCTGAATAATTACTTTGCTAGAATTTTAGAGCTAGACGAGCTAACGAACATTGTCATTGTCATATGACTTTAGATGTAATAAACGTTTTTTTACACTTTTAAGCAGTAGCCTACAACTTTTTTGTTATAGATTTACTGTAAAAAAAGTCGTCTTTTTCGCAGAAAAAAATCATGTATTTTGCTTGCGTCAGTTAATCGATTAAAACAATCTTTTTTTAAATACTGCGTTAAAACATGAATAGGAATGAACATACTTTGTCATCATACTTATAAAAAAACTAACAAGTTAATGCACTTTTGGGTATTTCACATAAATTCTATAATAGATTCTGTGACAGGAGTGAGTTAAGTTCACAATACAAAACGCAAGCAACGTGTTGGTGTGTCTACGCGCTATTGCCCTATGCTGCATCCTAGCCGGCGGTAGCAGGCCATAGTTCATACGGGCATTTGTCCGTGAGAGCGATTGTCCGTTCCCCGACTTAATTCATCCACCAAACGGCGACTGTAAAAGCTTTAAACCGATGACACACGATCCAGAAATTGATGCCGACAACAAACGCCAGGTTGCGTTTTCCGACGCCGTTTCTCATATACCGATTGCAGAGTTTTAGCTATTTCGCCGATACGATAAAAAGGTAGATCGTCTGCACGGCATGCAGGCAGCTATCCCCGTGAGCCGTTAAAGCAAGTTCTGCTATTTTTTTCTTCTGTCTCTTTTACTTTTTTCTTTTTCCCGATTTATCTCTTAATTTTTTCTTTCCCATTTTTTTTGTTTTCGGGAGCTTTTTTCCTACATTTAGTCAAAAGATCTGAAAACACTACTGATTTATGCCTCAGCCGCTGTAGATTTTGAAACATTCTAGGTCTGAAACGCTGGAGAAAATGCAATTAAAATTTGAACGGACCTAAACAGTGCTAACTTTCTCTCGGAGACCTGAGATTGAACCTTCTCCCAACGTTTATAAATTGGATAATGTGGTGTAAACGCAGGTATACAGACTATGGTACAGTCTGCATGCGTGGCGTAGGCTACGTGTGTCCAGCAGCACGGTGCAGCCGCCCATCAGATGAGGAATCGAGTCGCTTAGTACTACTGCGCGTATATTTTGCTGTGATGTGCATCACGCGTTCAGGTGCATATTCCATTGATCCGCATTTTCCAGTGCACCTGCGAAATACGACAATTATTCACTCATAGCAGTATGCTGCTATAGCTGCCGCCGCCCAGCGAGTTGACAGTGTAATATCATATACATGTACATACGCCAAAGAGTATAAAGACTGCGAAAATTATCGCAGCTCGTCTATTATGAAGTCGTTGTGCAGACGAACAATCTGAATACACCAGGATGATTTTAATCGTAGATCACGTGAGTCATAAATAATAGGAACTTGCTGTTATTTCAACGATCATGTACGATGATGAAGCAAGAAGCTTGACGCCATCATCATCATAACCATCATCATCACTCGGTTATCTGTATACACTGTGTCTCAAAAAAACATCCCAAACATTTTAAGTAAGTAAGTAAGCAAGTAAATGATTTATAAAGCGTCAAAGTCTCAGAAAGAACCAGGGCGCAAAAAACGTATTTAAGAAAGTAATATAATAGGTTTGTAGTTCAGTTTTTTGTTGAGCTAATTTATGTTGAGTAACAATGTAACAATATTTCGTTGGTTCTGCATTCCTCGGGTAGTGCAAAAACAGACGATGGATGAGGTAGAAAACTAAATTGTTATTTGATGGCTAGTTGTCTCATTGTCGATAATGTTCTGCTCCAGACCAATCCAGGCCGTACCAGTTGCTTCTTGACGTCACAAACATTCCTAAACTTTGTCTGGCAGACACACTCTGCATGTTAGTCAAACTATGTAATGGACCTGCCGTTGGGGCCCACAGATTAGAATAGATGGAATTTAGTGATGTTTTTTCATTTATTTTAACACGTATTATGCTTAGTCCGCTTTCCCCAGGTAGTGCAAAGACAAACGTTGGGTAAGGTGGAAACTAAAACACTTATTTAGTAGCCAGTTGTGTCCGAAATATTTTTGCCAAATATTATTAAAATCTGCTAATTTTTGTTTAAGTTACGATCGATAATATTTATGATTTTTTTCAGGTTTTCTGTTTTTTTAAACATACATTTCGCTTGATCTGCTTTCCCTAGGTAGTGCAGAAGCATACATTGAGTGAGGTAAAGAAACTGAACAATCAATTGATAGCAAGTTGTGTCAGAAATATTCGTACCAAAAATTATTGAAATCTGGTAATTGGTTTTCAAATTACAGTCGAAAATGTCGGGGATGTTTTTGTGACACTGTGTAGTTCTGTCGTGTCATAAGAATTCATCCCCCTATAGCTTGACATTCTGGATATACGTTGCATCGATGGATGCGTATAGAACGGTTCTCGACTCTGCTAAAATCGTTTGCGCATGTTTTAGACGACGCACTCGATGCAGACATCGCTGACACGGTCTGGCCATGAGACTGCAGCTACTGACGTGATCAGTCATATCCTGCTGTTGAAGCATGCTGCCTGCTCTGCTGTTGCTGCTGTTGCCGCCGCTAATTCCACTTCACGTCGTCTAATCATCTAATGTCGGCGTGGATCGATGACATGATTCATGATGTTGATGTAGGTAGGCTGAGCTGAGGCCTACACGTACACAGCTGATCGATGCCGCTTCTCAGCTGAGCCTGGCGTACGTCGTTCACACGACTTCGTGTTCACCTGACTGTCATATAGGCCTATATACATGCCGTGCAGACGTTTGACGTTAATATATCGGCTAACGACCACAAATTAGACTTGAATTCTTAATACCATTTACAGGACGCATAGGTCTAATATATTATTACGGCCCGCGGAAACGATGGCAATATTGTTTGCATGAGTGGTCGCTAAGTTTTTTTATTTGTTAACACAATAACTTACGAACCGCTGCACTTAGCTTGATGATATTTTGCAAGACGATGTAATGCGACAAGCTCTACACTGTGTCCCAAAACATCCCCGACATTTGAAACTGTAATTTAAAAACCAATTATCGGATTTTTTTATAATTTTTGGTAAAAATATTCCTGACACAACTTGCCATTAAATGACCATTTAGTTTTCCACCTCACCTAA
>Ga0209454_1001445_pt1 | contig 14869 bp, 8 predicted proteins | sample WorMetHERISLAND1_2_FD_187400 | JGI IMG/M metagenome (GOLD analysis project Ga0209454, IMG submission 187400) | Marine gutless worms symbiont microbial communities from Max Planck institute for Marine Microbiology, Germany - Olavius geniculatus... | ecosystem: Host-associated > Annelida >...
GCTTTCAAGTCCAAGTCCGAGTCCTTAGAGCCCAAGTCCAAGTCCAAGTCCAAGTCCAGCAAAAACGGACTTAAGTCCGGACTCGAGTCCAAGTCCGGACTCGAGTACTACAAGTCTGTCTTATACCGTTGTCGGTTGAAAACATTCTGAGGGGGCGCCTCCCTCAACGCGCTCCTGCGTGGCTGATTTTACGGGGCGACTGAAATCGCGAGACCTGACATCGCGAAACCATCGAAATTGTGGGGACTGACTTGCGGAACTGGACAACGTGGCACCAGATCGCAAGGGTGGAAATCGCGAGACAACGCGAAGTAACGCTAAATGACGCATAAAATTAACTTTAATTCCACGTATTATATAAAAACGTTGACCAATTTTGACACGTGTTTTGCAAAATAGCACAACACATCAGTATTATATAAAACATTCCATAAAAAAGCAAAATCAGTCAGTTCAACATTGAGTAAACTGTGACACACGTTTAGTTAGGAAAATAGTAGCAAAATAGCACAATACTGTATGGAATGTGTATTGGACTTTCGATTTTGAATACTTGTTATGCAGCATGTTGTACGACAAGTCTACGGCAGATCGAAACAAGTAGAGTTTGAGCCTCATGGCTAGTGCGATATACTGATAGAGCCATGAATATATCTATCTATAGGCCTATAGGCGGGGCTGAAAGCTGAACGCAATGTGGGCCGGTGCTGTGTTGTGAGTCACATTGAGGGATTTGCCTGCAAACGGCAGATCGATGATCATGCAGTGGCGTATAGCTCTGAGTAATCACCAGGTGTAATCGATATAAGCTTAATTTTGCCTTTAAATACGTGCGCAATACGCACTGTGCACGTGTTTCGTAATACTTGCGAACGACACATAATATAGTGATAGATAGATGTTGAGAATTTTGCAATTTAATAATGTAGCCTAGGTCTATAGTCGGCGTATAGAAAGTCCATGCAACTTTATAGTGCAGCGTCATGCTAGATGCTTGACTGACTGTCGAATGTAAATTATGGTAACTGATGTTGCCTGCGGTTTTCATTTAAATTTTATAGTATACTAATTTGATCCATATTGGGGAAATGTTAGTTCTGAATGGAGATTATTTCGTCCTGATGGCGGTACGCAACTAACGGCAATATAGACAGACCGTATATAAACTACACATTTTATTCTTGTTCACGTATTGGGTATTCACGTATCACGTATAGCTTACGTACGCCGAAATAAATGTGAAATGTATTAGAAAAGTACGTATTTTTAAATGGTAAACCCTATACGTTGTACACATCTTTTGACAGTGATTTACATAGTCTTTTTACTGCAAACATAGACCCGTAGGCCCCTAATGCTTCGGAGTTGCCGGTATGCATATTTCACTTACGCTATACTGCGCATGATATCATTAATCATTATGCTTGGCCGGCGAAGTATAGGCTAAAAGCTGATGTTGATGATTACTACCTCGTGTGCATAATACTCTGCCGTTGTGGGAAAAGTAAAAAATAAAGGTTAGAATATAGCTCTTTAGAAAATTGAACCCCTCACAAAGCTACGGAGCGTCACTTGCCATATGGGATCGCACAGTGTTACCTGTCACCCGACACAGGTGAACGCGCCCCGCCTTAACCCCATCCAGATAGGCTGGCAGTCGATTTACCTACCCCGGAAGGATGGAAAGCTGAGTTGACCTAGGCGGCTGGTTACATACCGAGATGGTTTACCTGCCCGCAGGCAGTCACCCATCGCAGTACTAATCCGGCCCGGCGTAGAGTAACTTCGTTGATCGAATGAAACGCGTTACCGCTACGCCATTCGATCGGCGCAATTTTTGAAGACTGATCATTAACACGGCATGATAACGATGTGTAGCGACAACACTGACTGCTTTGAGTTGAGGTGTGGTGGGGTTTGCAGCGCGTTTTATTCCGCGAATTTTCTTCTCTATACGCGGCGTGAAGAAAAACTTCGAAAATCGATCTCGCGAAAAAAGACACGGAGAGGAATTTTGTGCATGCTTGTTTTTGCGTCACGATGTAGGCTAAAATGTTGGTACCGGAAACTGTCGTCTGTAATGAGTCGGAAGGACGGAACTATCAGATGATTCCGAGCCGGAAGCAAGCAGTGATATTATTTTTTTTCATTACATTATACAGTAGCCTATATTACGCTCTCGAGTTGCCTTTAGCCTATCGCTATTACGCTAATAATGCAGATACTTTAAATAGCCTATGGCTGATGAACCTGAGAAAAAAAACTATTAAATGTTAATTTGTCAAATTATAGGATACAGTCTATATTGACTATTTGTTTCGCCTAAACTATTTAAGAAATGAAATACAAAACGAGCGATAGTCTAGCAAGTCCATCATCTACATGATTAGATTATAATATTGTCAACATCTTAACTCAAGCGCGTCGCTATTATTATACCACTTTGTGCTACCGGTACTTCGGTGTTACTTAGTCAGGTTTCAAATAAGTTTACTCACTTCTGTGTAGGCCTACCTTAATTTAATATATTCTGTAGCTGACCATATTATGTCGCGGTGCGTTTAGAATGCGACAGTCAGCTCATTTTAGGTTTACCGCTGATCTGGCTGGCGAAAGAATTTTGAAAATCGGCTAATAACTGCTGAAGTTATGAACATGTGAACGTTATAGGGTGTTTACACGATCCAGCAAACGTCCAGCATTAGCACGTGTATTTTGAATACATTTGCTTGAAGTTTGCTGGACGTTTGCTGAATCGTGTAAACACCCCATTAGAGGCGGTTTGTTTTTTTTATAGACTGCAGCCGGAGCACAGACGTGCCATGCATATCTTGCCGTACTGTCGCGCTGTAAAAAAAACTAATAATAAGTGCAGCAGCTGTTTCTGCATGGCCTTAGGCCTTGACTGCCCGAGTTCACTGAACCTCGTGTGAATAGCCCAGTGGCTGTTACAAAAAATCTAGGATGCTGTATTACTGCTGTATTTCCCGGCCTTTGCTCATATCACTCATATCACTGATTGAGTTTTCCGGACGATCAGTGTGCTATACAGTCCCTAACCTCTGGGGAATGATTTTGTTCCAACCCCAAAATTGCTAGTTGAGAGTAAAGGCCAACAACGATATAGGTGCTCCTTTCCCATCAGCTAGGAATTTGGGAGAGTGCTAATGTGAGGATGCTGAGCCAAAATCTGGGGTTGCTAAGCTTTTAACATCCCATGGCAGCACCTGGCCAGAACTGCTTTTTTGAATAGTCTACTATAGCTACGCCACTGGTGCTGTATACGTATATCTATAGTGGCGTTCCGACTGTATGCTGTAGCTGCAGTAAATCATATCCTGCAATATACTGTCAGCACTGCACGTGAGTCTGATGTATTATAACTGTGAATAGGCCTATGTGTGCAATAGCCCTATACGTTAGTCAGCTGAGCAACGTACATCAGCTTCGCTCGGTGAGTTAATTTGCGTGTAGTAAGTAGCCTAGTAGGTCCTTAAAAATTCTTGTGCTTTCAATTGCCAGACTTCCCCAAGAAAACTCCGTCGCTAGAAGTTTTAAAGACCGCTCAAAAATATCGGTGCAGGTTTTTGTTTGCTTTTACAGTTTTACCGAAAACCCAACTGCTTGCATCTAATTTGTTGTGCTGCAGTATTTTTATCTTTGGTTTTCTCGTGGGTAAGACTTTCTACATACTTTTGACATTTTATTTTTTTCATGAGCTGCTGTGTAATAACGTGAAATAAAATGTCATGAAATAATAATACAAGAAGCCCAGCTGTCGCTAGAAATGACGCGCTACGGCTTGTACCAGTTCCCGTTCCGGTGCGTAATGCCTCTTCAAGGTCATCCAAGGTCAATGATTTTTGTGTCGTCTGAAAAGCATATGCGACTTCCTATTAGTGATCAGTAACAATCTAGGTCCTATCTCGCACCGTTTAGCCACAATACATCCGTGACAGACAGACGACAGACACATCGTATCAAAAGATATTCAGATTATTTCCCCCATTCTTGTTTTTTTTCGCCAGATAGTGTCTGAAGCATAGGCATTTTCAGGTCTTACTATTAATCTGACTAATCAGCTGTCACGTAGGCTATCAGAAGTGAACCTGGAGTTTGTTGCGTGTAATGCAGGCAAGTTCTGTTAATTATCAACGAAATTTATCGATCACTTATAGCTCATCGATCTATGCGGGAATATAATTATTGCTGTCTGTCCTGTCTGTCCAGCAAACAGTACATCACGCACCGGCAAATCTTCTTCGTCTGCTGTTATCATCGGCGGCGCGTGAGATTTTCGTTGTTTGGTGGGGTAGGAATGGAGTCAGAGGTCTGCAGACGAAAAGCTTTTCGTAAAACTAATTAGTCTAAAACAAGGCTTCATAACAGTTATTTAGAATTGCATAAAAATACTGATGCTGAAGGGTTGAACCGCATGAAGGTTAAAAGTGTTGATGGGGTTCTTGGGTAGGGGCAGCACCAGCTAGGGTGTCTTGGGAAGCTTTTCGGACGGGGGTCCGGAGCGAAGCTCTGTAGCCAGCCACAAGCAAATTTTTTTTGCGCAGGGAAAAACCCAGCCCTGGGAATACACGCGTCTGGTGCAGATATCGTTTGCTGCGCAAACTTCCACTATGCAGCTGCACAACTCCATTCAGAACTGCACATTTGTGTAAAAATGCGCAGTAGGCCGTGGTTTACAGAGACTCGTGTGCTGTAAACGTTTGAAAAAAACGACAATTAAGCGCAGATTGTCGCAGAATTAGCATGCACGAACTATTCGAGAAAAAAATCGGAATGCAACTAGGCTAACTGATGATGACTGCTGAGGCAAAATTGGCTTTAAATTTCGGGTGGTTTGGTCCCCAAATCTCTGATAGCCGCCACTTATGACTGCTAGACTGTCTGTCTATCCTTTGTATGCGTATATGCGTGTCTGAGTGTCCGACTCTCTGCGTGGTTTAATCAGTGTCCGTCACACGGTTGATGGTGTCACGCTGACCTCAGAATAGATACGCACGCACACACCCACACAGACAGATACGAACACCGATACAAAGAGACGGAACAAAGAGATGTGAAAGAGTAGTGTGCTAATGCAGTAATGCAGTGTCGACTCTTAACTTTCAGGTTGCGTTTCGATTCTCGCTGCCGGTCATTTGCAAGCAACCTTGAGCAAGTTGCCAACCTCCTGTGTGCTCAGGCCAACTCAGCTTCCTACTCTCCGTGGGATGGGAAATGAGTATAGTAGCTTATGGACTACTCGGTAAATGCCTAGTGTGGCTGATTGGGGCGATGGTATGTCTGCTAGCTGCAAACCGCGGGTCAAATTGTTCGTTCACGCAGGCAATGGATGGCCGCATAGTGCGCTGCGGTATCATTAGCTGATGCTAATCAGCTGCCACTTCCAAGATTGTAAAGCGCTTCTGGTCTTGAGCCCGTCTTTTGTAAGAAGCGCTATAGCAAGTACTGAACTCTACCGTTTATCTTCTACCTACTAGTTTCCTCTGCTGTCACAGTGACTGCTACAGAGAAAGCCAACGGGGACGTGACAGAAATTCAATTCCCCAACTACCTGTCGACCAGCACATAGATTAGTTCACATAGGGTTGTCCAGGAAGAAAACAATGGCCCACTCTTGGCGTGATAATAAATTGCGCATTTAGTATGCGTGAAAAAACAAGTCTTTTTTTCTCAGCATAATAGATAGACGCAATATAGACGCGTGGTCACAATGGACCACCCATTACTAGCAACAGTGTCCCTTTTATTCAACAGTTTTGTTTAAAGGTTTTTCGAGAGTTTCTAAAATTGAGTAGTCCTGTTCAGTGTTACCTCATTAATTGATCTACCAGTCGCTGAAACAATAGGCTTTCTTAAACTGCACATAAAATACTAGACCGGATAAACTTCGACATCAGTATTTCATTGTTTGTGTGAAATGTAATTTTTAAAAATGGCTTAGCGTATTGAACTATTTAGCATCGTTATACGACAGAACCGCGCTGTCTTATTTTTGAGCACCCAGAGATTAATTTGGATTTTAGTCTATTCGGCGAATAGGCCTACAGATTCTCTTGCGATCATTGAATGTCATTTACTTGGTATTGTGCGACACTTTATGCGAAGTCTTTGAGGAAATAAGTTAACGTTCTGCTATACAGTCTATATTGGAATATGTGAACGTTATATAAACGAACCACTCCAGAGAGTGGTTCAATCGGTACTGATTCCACGCTGGCCGACAGTCGGTCGTGTAGCGTACACAGTCATTCGTTTGGTCAGTTAATAACCCTTTATACCACTGCGTACGTAGTGCTAAAGATAGGCGGCAAAAGGTCGGCGGTGGAATACCTCGGCTTTCCGCTGAGCTGATCTATTGTTCACGACTGTGCGCTTGCGCCAATGCAGTGAAAAAGAAGGAATTCTGCGACAGACCGACTCGCAATCAAGCAGGCAACGGTATACAGCTGTCAGAACTCGTTCGTCACGCTATATACAGGGTGGGCCAAAAAACTGGCACCTTTTTGACATTTAGATCTCTTCTTTTGCTAGATGGATTATACTTATAGTTATCGCTTATTCACGTATTATTTTTTACTCCTCGCGCGCTACATTTCTAACGTAGCGTGCCTTATATGAAATCAGTGTAATATTGAGGACCGACCCACTACCGACCGACCAACGACCGACCTCTATTCCTGGAAGAGCCTTCCTGGAAAAACCTCAAATGGCTATAGCAAGTACTGAACTCTACCGTTTATCTTCATAGGAAGTCGACCACCGCTGGTCGAATGGTCACGTGACCCATCTCGACGCCAGTCACTATTAGTATAATATTAGACCGGTTTCAAATATACGCCGGCTCTCTAATACAAGCTGAAAGGAACGAAAACACACTTAGAAGAATACAGGGGGAAATAATGCGCGCGAGGAGTACATTAGATTGGTCACAATCTAATAATATTTTTTTTGTTACTAACTGACGTCGTTCACGGTTCTTCGTCTGTCGTTGTAAATCTAAACAAGTTTTTTTAACATGCGCATGCACTGTAATTTTGCCACGATGGCTGGATTAACTGACAGTCTGCATGCGGCGAAGCACTGGGGTTCCGAAAAAGTTATGCAAGCGTTTTAAAACATTTGACCACATTAAAACTACATACGTAGTTCAAAGGGGTATCAATTTTTTGGCCCATCCGGTAGACTCCGTAAACTCTGTGCGTGATCTCTCCTCGTCTCTGTCTCTGTTCGTCCATCTGTCCGTCTGTCTATCACGCAAGAATTATTGCTGTTGCTCATAGTTTATTGTTGCGTGCAGTCGCCAGTCAATCAAAATCACTATTTTATGGCAACTCTCCAACTAGCGGTCAGGTAGGCCTGGTACTCACTACGTCGCTCGTGAACCGAGGTCGTAAAACGTAAAGTTCTTCCCGATCCACGAAGCGACGCTTATCTCCGTTTCATTAGCCTCAGCCCAGACACCAGTTTGTACTGCGAGACCAATACGTGGTTAGTGCATCGCGCGGTGTGCCTGTTTACATCCCAGCTTTCGCCAGTACACATTGTGCCTAGCCACAGAGGGATGGCCAGGCTGAGGTCACGATACTGCACCGTGTCTCGTTGTTAGATTCACAATCTGCATGTGGATAAACACCGGGATTACAATAGAATTATGGCAGTGTTTTTAAATAAATGAGCACTCCAGACTGTGAGTAATTGATAGCACGTGATAAAAAATAATCGTTCGAACAGTGAAATTTCTCTGTTGACGTAGTTGAAAGATGTTACGTTTTTGGCCCACACCGTACCCACCACTTGGCCATCCGTTCCCTATTCGTACGAAGTACAGTGTATAGAATAGCTGATTTGTATACGACCATCATACTTGCCTCATAGCTTAAATTTATAAAACAGCGCTAAGCGTTGTTTTCGCACCGGTCGGTCCACTTTTCGCGCACGGTATTTTTTTTTCGTCAAACCACTGCGTGGTACTGTTTTCGTGACTTTCGGCTGCAGTTTTGCATCATAAAGCAAATAACGGCGTAGTTTGTGCGATCTGAGCGTCGTTTAAGTACGATATATGTAAAAAAAAACTTACCAGTTTACAACTATGTGCATGGACGATGTGATGATATTAATCCTCTAAAACAGCAAAAATCATTTGGGTAACCTTAGATGGGGCTGTGCATATGGCGTCCTTGCAAGCTGACTTTAGTTGGTAATCACTATGATAGTTTAAAGCCTTCTTGGACGCAAACCATGAAACGATGAAGTTTCGGACTTTTACATCATTTCGACGTTATCGTGATGGTTGCAACAAAATCGCAGATTTTGTCGCAAAGCTGGCGTAACGGAATTTGAGCTTAAATGGGAATAAAAATTATTAATGGAATCGGAATGAAAAGAATCATTTCCGCACAACATGAGACATTCTCCAGAAATGACGTAGTGACTATTTTGCTACTTGTTGTCTGTAGATGGCAGAAGCGATGGCGTCCGATGAAGACCGCAAGTCTTCCAGTGCGCAGTCGCCAGACACCGGAAGTGGTAAACGCGTGACATCCAAGAGTTTCAAAAGCTTCTTCCGGCGAAAGAAGAAACCCGCATCGCGCATGCGCGAACACTGTCTGAGCGTGGATGAGCCAGAGTACCAGCCTAGGCATCACGGCGCACACTATCACACTGTGTCGGGGACCAGCTCGGTGGGTCACGTGATGCATGATCAGTTTAGTCGGCGCGACCACGGTAACGCGGCTCTGCGCATGCGTCGTACTGCAGCGCACCAAGGTCAGACAAGGTCACTGACCGATAGCGTCAGCGACGACGAGGACGATGACGTCACGAGACCGAATATTACGTCATCGTCATCGCGACGACTGCCCGACTACTTCCGGTGGCGCTACAAATCGGCGCCGGACGACGCCGACGACGACGCGGATCAGCGATCCGCAAGCCGATCTGCCAGCGGGACTGGCGGACTTGCCGGCGGATCACGAGTGCGTCACTGGATCTGTTCGTTCAAACAGCGTTCACGCAGCAACCCGGCCAGCAGCGCTTCCGAAACGCCAAAGTCACACGGGTCAAAGTTCAAGGTCACGCCTGCGAGGTCGTTGTCGACGAACGCGGAGAATCTGAATCATGACGTCATCGGTCCGGTGCAGTTCAGTGAAATGGTACGAAATAGAACCAACTCGGATCCGTGTTTCGAGGCCTGGCTTAAAGCTAAGGCTGCTGTCAACAGCCGCCAGGTAGGCCTATCTATCTCTTTCACCTGTATTGATATATACCTTTATCATATATCACGTATCGGTGCGTGCGTTAATTAATATAGCATAATAGTCGACAGCATGTATCTGAGATCTACCAATCGACACTTTTTCACTTTTCCGCGGTTTCAGCACGGACCAGGTACATTTGGCCGTCGGCCTTCGCGTTTTGCGCTTGGAAGTTGAAACTCGTTAGGTCTACTGATAAATCTTCGTGATCCATCGCTCTGCAGCAGTAGCTTTAGGCGTGGCTTAAAAACTGCACTTATCGCCAGCACACTGGAGATGCTTCATGATGTTGCGCTGTATAAATTTAATGTTGAAATTGACATTAACATTGATAGGTTTTTGTAGAATTGCCTTGAGGCTGTGTGTGTTTGCAACCCGTCTGTGGACAAAAAATATGATTCTGACGGTTCATAGTTGTGGACTGCTCTTCGCGATTTTTTTGATCGCCATTTTTCTGTAATTTTGTGAAGAAATAAGTTTACGTAATCCACGTACGCGCATGGGCAACGGCGCATTACATTTCCGGTGCAGCGCAGAAACAGTATTTAAGCCACCATGTTTTCGCTGTATTTGGCAAGCAGTATTTTAGTAAATTTTGTTGAATTACTGTCCGCGTTCGTGTTATGTAGTAGCTTAATATCTGTATGCAATGCAATCCGTGCATCAAAATATCTTGAAATTGTGAGAAGTGTTTGTGTTGGAACTTAATGTCGTCAGCTTCATTGATGTAAGCGTTTACTTTAGACTAGGCCCTATTAAACGTCAGATGTTTAAAATGCATAGGCCTAGAAAGTTGGTCAGAAGCTTATTTTCGTCTTAGCTTTATTTCACTTATTTCAGTTGTTTTTTGTTGTAGCTTAAGGTAATTGACATTGATAAATGTAAACTAACGAAACAGAGTGTGAGAAGCTAGCAGAGTACTTATTTTCGTTCATTAGGTTTACATTGTGCATTTTTAAAGCTAATGCCATCATGTGTTTGTGTGTTTTGTGGTTTCAGTCACCGGAATGTTACAGCGCTCAAGGTTCGTTTGTTGCAACGAAATTAATCATGCAATTCTGGCTGCGCAGCAATTTATTTTAATGTAATATTCTTAATAAGCTTCGAATGATATGTCAGATTGATTATTTCGTTTATGGCAACAATTTTGAACGACTTGTATTTGGCGTGGTAAGTAATAAACTGTTTTACTTTTTACGTATTCCGTATTGTTCGTAAGCTTATTATGATCGCCGATTTACAAGAAATTGTCTATTTATAATTTTTTTGAGGATTTGATGTTAAAGTTATTTGCACGTCCCAAAGTCAAACGTTTCGCTACACTACGTTGTAAGCTTACTAAATATGATGAACATTTGCATTAATAATTATTTTACAACCGACGGAACCACGCGTTTCAATCGTGACGGAATTTTAAATGATTATTTTTGCACATATTCTGATTTTGCTGACTGTGTCAGAAAAAAATAAATCTAAAGTCAGATAAATTGTGAAAGCTCGGTGACTCAGTCTGGTAAACAAGTAACCAGTCATTTCTTATCAACCAAAAATGCTTGCTTTCTATTCGGCAGGGGCTAGCATAAATTTGCAATTGGATGTTTTGGTTTCGGGGTTGGACTTAAAATATTTCCTTCCCATGGGCGACCAAGTTCCTTCATCTGACACATTGTGTGACTAAACCCCGGAAGTGTATCTGCCAAATGGCATATAAATACAGTACGTCGAACGGTTTAAGCAGGGTAAAATACGAATACGACAGACGACAGACAAGCAGACAGACCACAGACCACGCTGCAGAGAAAGGGGTAGCTGTAGGCGAAGTCGTAAGAATGAACGACATTTTTTGTGTCACGCAGGCGGAACGAGCAGGGCAGAGCCACATCAGATGCTGATCTGGCGAGATAAGAAACGAGGAACCAAAGTTTTCAAGGTTTTACCAATATGTATACACCGTGGGTCATAAAAACGTGCCACTTTACTTTTGTCCATATCTTCGCCAATTATTTACCAATTTTCAAGTTTTTTATTGGCACACTCTGCAGACAATTTGCAATAATGTGATTGTTATATATCCCACCAAACCGTAAATGCGTTTTTACACTACCTTGTGAAATATAAATGTAAGCAAAAACTAACGATAATAACAAAAGTTTAGGTAAGTGAAAAAAACGCTTTAAACCAACATTACGGTGAATGATCTGTATGAAACTAGATTGCGCCAGACCCACACAGGTTTAGTGTCATACAGACAATTCATTGCAATGTTGATTTAAAGTGTTTTTTTTCTAATTTTATCAAAATGCTTGTTTGTTATTATCATTATGTATGCAACTATGCGTATTTCATTGATAATTCACAAAATAGTGTAAAGACGTATTTACGGTTTGGTGGGATCTATAATAATCACATTATTGCAAATTGTCTGCAAAGTGTGCCAGTGAAAGAATTTTGAAAATCGGTCAGTAATTGGCGAAGATATGGACAAACGTAAAGTGGCACGTTTTTTGGCCCACCCTTCCTTTTTGATACTTTCTCGCAGTACGCAGGCATACAGGCAAAACCAGCCCGTCGCGAAAAGTGGATAACTGTATACGTTGCGCCAAAACATTTCTCTAGAAAAAAATGCTACACTTTTAGAAATACAGTGTACTTTCTCATCAAATTTGAAATATAAACAGAGGAAAATTCAGGCCACGTATCTGGCACATTTTTATTAGAATATCTGGCTTAGTTCAGACAAATGCTTATAAGTATGAATGTCAAACACAGACGAAAGTAAGAGACGAAGTCGTTGATCGATGCTGCCACCTGGTGGATCATAAATTACGTTTTCATAAGTCGGAAGCAATTACGTGTTTATGCTAGGATAAAAACCCCAAATCTCCCTTTACGTGGGGCTCAAGGACCCCATCTGACGCATTGAGTCGTAGGACCCCACATATCTTTCTGCAAATGGCATTCAAATCAATTGAACGGTTTGAGCACGGTGCACGATTGTCACAAACAGAGAGACGGACCACGCTACCGTAAAATGCGTAGCAGTAGTCGGAGTCGCTTACAGCGGCAGCGATTCCGCCTAATAATTTGCATTGAACTGCGCTGCATTGTCTCCGAGGAGTCGTTTTTAGGCCTACGTATACACGGTAGGCCTATAGTAATCACAAACGTGTCATCTTGTCATTTTTACTAGTTGTGTACGAATAGTTAGTTATGCGTATAAATGGAAGCAGTTTCTGAGCGGTGTTTTATAGCAAATTGATACATCAATAATGGCGTATTTTACTGCTTTTTGCAGCTGCCGAGAAACTGCGAAGAAAACCCAACGATTGAAGACTTACACGGTGTGTTCACGTTTTGTCTCGTTTTTTTATCATTTCCGGTTTACCTTTACCGTAAACATAATTTTGTTGTTGCCTAAAATGCTTCTGGTTTGTCGTGATCTGTTGTTGTCATTTTGTTGCAGATAGTCAACGCAGTGAAAAATTTTTGAAAACGGATCGATATTTGGTCATGTTTCGCAGTCAGTGGCATATTTGCATATTTGAAGACGGCGCAGGTCGACAGGGGTAGCAGTCTTCTAGACAGAAGCTGACGCCATTTGCAACCTGGGGCATATACATTAAGATTTTTAACGTTTGAGCAAGCGAAAGTGTGTTAATTCGTCAGGGGGCATGGCAGACTGCTATCCCTTAAATAAGCAATTACGAAACTCGGAAAATTATTTTACGCATCACCGTGTGTAATTTATTTGCATATGTATGTGCTGTATATATAGACGACGGTTGTGAAGAGTTAAGATTCACTCGTTTGATGGACTCACACGTCTGCTATGATTTAATTCCGCACACCTCTAAACTGGTCGTCTTTGACACCCAGCTCACGGTATTATAGCGGTCTTCTCACTTCGATCAGTTACTTACTGTATTTTTCAACTGTTAAACCTTTTGACCATTGGCCATATTTTTGTCTTGTTAAAGTTGCAGGCCTACCTGTTGCATACTTCGTGTAGGCCTATGATTTGCTGTGATTTGATCGTAAATTTATCGTATAATTGTACAACACATTTTACACCAATTTCACAACAAAGCAAACCAATTGCAGTTCGGGTCTTCAGCCGCTGTTCGTGTCGGTTTATTGTGGCAGCTAACACGGAGTGTTCGGTCAACAAAGTTAGTCGACGCCGGGCCCGGTTAGTACTTGGATGGGTGACTCTCGACACTCGGCACTCGGCACTCGGCACTCGGCACTCGGCACTCGACAGATGTTTTAAGCTATTTCTGTATGGTATGTAATCAGCAACCCAAATCAACTCAGCCTGGCCGTTCCTTCTTGGGTAGGCGCATTGAGTACCAGCGAAAACTAGGAGGTAAGCATGCAGGCACACCGCCGATGCACTAGTCTTCATATCCGTGGTTTGGTTGTAAATTGGAAATCTGGAGCTGAGAGGCTAACAAAATGCAACTCATGCGGCACTGCCCTGTGAATTTCATGGCTCGAGAATGGCCTATAATTTTACTTTTCGTGGTTTTGAAAGAATTTCGCTGATGCTCTCGTACATATTGCAGGTAAAGAAGGCGTTCTTTGCGCTCGTCGAAAACAACGTCCACGCCGCCGCATTGTGGGACTCCAGAAAAATGGACATCGTCGGTATGTGTGCTTACACGCACTCTGCATCTCACTACTTTTATCTCTCTCCCTCTGTTTCTCATTCTCTGTCGGTCTTTCGGCCGGTCTTGTTTAATTAAAGAGGCGGACATTGCCGGTCTCCGTCTGAGACAGCTATTGATCACTAATAGAAAGTCGCATATTGGCTTTCAAATGATCTGAAAATCATTCACCTTGTATACTAGCGTTCATTGTAGCTTTCGAGACATCCTTTCGTTATCCTAGCGTGCATGGAACTGTCTTACATTTGACAAATCGCTTTCTCTCCATGACTTGAAATCGGAGGCTGAGCTTTGGACGAAGGCGGTACGGTCGGCTTTTCCTAGCGATAGCTGGGCTTTTTGTTTATTGCCTGCGAATAATGTGCAAGATTGGTGGGTCGCAAGCTATATAAATTCTTGTTACACCAAAGTAATATCTGCAATTTTTGTCGTTATCTCGAGTTGTTGGCTTTATACTGAGATATTGGTTTTTACATCACCGCTGCTATCCCGGTCGTTCGCGTATAAATAAGTAAGCTAACTTCAGTAAATGAGCAGTTTGTCAACTACCTATGAGATAAGATACTCTTGTTTCGTTATAAAAACGTGTCTGTGTCTGCCGTGCAGGAATGTTGACGATCACCGACTTTATTCAGATTCTGCAGAAGTACTACAAGTCACCACAGGTATATACGTGGCACTGTCGTGTGCCAGTGTTACGTAACTGTAACTTATTTTCTGCTCCCCCCCCCCCCAAAGTTTATACTTTCCCCAAGCACGGGCACCGCGATGCGCAGAATGTTTCGGGTTCATAGACTGACGACGCATTGCCGCGCAATTTCGTCAGCTGACACCGCGTTCTTTGGCCGTAAAAAATCCTTTTTATTCCGGTTTTCGTCCGTTCCTAAAAACCTTCGTTTTCATTTTTTAAATAGTCCTGTTGTTACT
>Ga0209454_1001446_pt1 | contig 14868 bp, 8 predicted proteins | sample WorMetHERISLAND1_2_FD_187400 | JGI IMG/M metagenome (GOLD analysis project Ga0209454, IMG submission 187400) | Marine gutless worms symbiont microbial communities from Max Planck institute for Marine Microbiology, Germany - Olavius geniculatus... | ecosystem: Host-associated > Annelida >...
CTGGAATTCAACACGCGATAATATCGCCCCAAAACCATTTTTGCTGTTTTCGAGTTTTGACTCATATCGCCCTTACATAGCTTTGTAAACTGTTGAAGATTTTTTGGTCTGATTTTTGCTGTTTTTAGTCGAATTTTGTCCAAATTTTTGGTATTTGATTTTATGACAATAAATTTATTTACTGTTTTCAGAATACCTCCGGGAGGGTAAAGAAACTTCGGTGCAAGGAATAAATTATACGTTTGAGGTGGCTTTCGACTGCTATAAGCGACCCTTATTAGCAGACACCGTGTCTGTATCCGACTCTGTCCGCGTGCCTATCCGCAGCTTGTTAAGCTGTTAAGCCTAGTAGTAATAACAAGCCAGTAGGCGACGTGACTCAAGACTGCTGCAATAGTCAATAGCCGAGCTGCAGACAGACACGCGACAGAGTCGGATACAGACATGCTGTCTGGCAATAATGGTTGCAGCTAGCAGTCGCGAGCCACTAATAAACTGCACTTGAACAGGAGGCCTGGCTTACGTGCCGCGGAAGCCGGGATGTTTAGGTCTACCTTGGACACCAAGCATCATTGCAGAGGACGCTTCCAAACCACCGGCAGATGACAACTGCCATATACATTACAGTCATCAACAGCATGTTCGTTTATTAGCGCAACAACTTGCCAAAAACACAATAACGCGCACGTGCCAAAGATGAACAAAAAAGCCCAGCTGTCGCTAGGGAAAACGCGCTTACAGTTTATACAGTTTGTTGCAGTACTGACCGTCAAGATCAATTTGGTCATTCAAAGTCGATGATTTTTATCTTGTCTGAAAGGGGGAATGCATGCGATTTCTTATTAGTGACCAATAGCAACCTTGGCCCTATCTCGCACCGTTTAGCCACAACGGCGCGTACCGACCTCCAATGTCATTCAATGTCGATGATTTTCATCTTATCTGCTAGGGCGTATGTCACTTCCTATAAGTGATTAATAGTTACCTTGGCCCTATCTCTCACGTTTCAGAGATATGGCCAGTTATGGCTTAAAACTTTCCACTAAAAATTGTCGCTAAACCGCTGGAGATAGAAATGATTACTATTGACAGTCTATAGAAAGTTGCCAACGCCCTATCCGATGGTACTATCGCCGACCCATTTAACTTACCGATTAGTCACAATACCGCAGTGCGTTATGACCCTTCAAAATCATCTAAGGTCAATGATTTTCATGTCATTTGAAAGCCATTATGCGACTTCCTATTAGTGATCAATAGCAACCTAGGCCCTATCTCGCACTGTTTAGCCACAATACATCCGTGACAGACGACGACAGACGGACGACATATCGTGCCATAGACGCTCTGCAACAAAGCTGTAATGCGTCAAAAATTGGTTCCAAAACCTAGGTTTATAAGGTATTAAAACAATCTAAAAACCTCTAAAGTCCAAAGTTTAGGTTTTTTAGGTTTTTGTTTGTTGTGCAGTTTATAATACAAATGAAATAATTTCACTGAATAAAAATGATGTGACATGGCAAATGGTGTCTAAAATGTTCTTCATTTTTTTTCCATAACATCAGTGATGAATAACAGGTAAAAGTTCATAAAATAAACACCAAAAAGTAGCAGCAAAAGTTTTTTTTAAAACTACTGCTGCTAAATGTCCAGTTTATTGTCCTGAAAATGGTCATAAAGTAATTTTATGAAAAAACACGTTTAAAACCACTGTAAATGTGAACAGTGTGCAAAAACACCAACAAAATAGGCTAATGCATATTTTAGACCCTATAATAAAAATGTTCGCCATAACCTATGGGCGCAGAAAGAACGTACGTTGCTGTTGGCCGTTTGGTTGTTGAGCAAACCGTTGACGAGAGTTATCAGCTTCTCTGCCGTTTTCTCGTTGCCATGGTGACTGAAAGATATGTTGGTGATTGTTGGCAGCTTTTTCCTAAACGTCACACAAATTACTGCATTGCTAGCGTACAGTCATAAACGCAACAGGATACAGTAGGCCAATAGTAACGCGATGTATGAGAGCATACACTATTACACATCCAGTTTAGTGTTACGGCGCGTTGCCAAAACTGACCAACACCAACGAAATTTGGTAAATCGCGGAATCGCTCCCCGGTTTTATTTAGCAGATGGCAGGCTGACAGCAGCAATTTGCAACTGCAGGCTTTGGTTAAGGTGTTTGAATGCAAATATTCCCTTTCTTTGGAGTGTCAGAAACCACCTGAGTGACCTGACCCCGGCTGATAATGTTTTATTGGACCCGAGAAGTGTCTGCCAAATTGCATTTAAATTCGTCGAACGATTTAAGGACAGACGACAGACAGAGCATTCTACGGAGAAATGTGTATCTATAGACGGAATCGATTTCGCCTAAATATTAACGAACAACGCCGCTTTTCGTTACTTTCAATGTTATTTATATAATTTCAACATTAGAAGTATAGACAGATAGGCTACAAACATGGAGGCCTTAGATAGGCCTATCAGTTGGTCGGCGCTTGGAAGCAGATCGGCCACGGTAATGGCAGCGTCTGGCGGTGGGTCGTCGAAATTGCTGATTGCCCAATCGTCCAGCTGCAGAAAATCCTTGTTCCTTCTCAGCTGTTCAGCGGCAACGCCAGTCGTACCAGCCGGACCTGCGTGCGCCACAATACGCTGGAATAACAACAGACTTGGATGTAAGACCAAATCTTTTAAAGCCGAAACCAAAAATCAGATGTTCAAAAGTCAAGACAAAAACTGAAACTAGGACTCAGATTTTCAGACCACGATTCATGGAACTCTGCTACAGAACATTCAACGGCAGTTGAATGTTCTGTAGCAAAGTTATTATTATCTGACAAACACCAAAGAAATTCGATAAATCGCGGGTCCAATGGCAGGCTGACAGCAGCAATTTGCAACTGCAGGCTTTGGTTAAGGTGTTTGAATGCAAATATTCCCTTTCTTTGGAGTGTCAGAAACCACCTGACCGGAGTTACCGGAGCTCGTTACATCGCGTCTGTTTAGTGAAAGTTGACGGAGCTGTGCATTCGTAGCTACGAACTTACGGTGGATGAAAGGGATGCTCAGGGCCTTATGAACGGAGATGAGCACCGACCCGAAGGTCGCAGAGCTGTGAGAGGGCGATGCTGACTATGGGGCAAGTTACGTTTAATTGAGCAGACTAATATTATGCAGTATAATTACAATTATTTACAGCGTGTACATCATTGTCTGACAAAACTAGTAGCGTACCGTAGAGGGTGGAGTTTGCAGCATTGTTGGAATCGTTCTTAGCAACAGTTTGGTCGTCGTCGCCACATATCGACACTGGCGTGCAGGCGTGCACGCGTCCGACATTGCCCAGTAGGCCTACCGGCGGTGAAGAACAACTCTGAACAATTAATTACACAATTTGACTCAAACGACTGAAATGAGAGCACCGTGATTATAATTATAAGACTCATTCGTTACTCGATCATGCGTATCTCGTTCCGCTCTATGGCAATCAGTTCGCTAGCAGTGCTAGTCGTGATTAGCCAGGTGACTGGCGACTAGTAAAGATTCCCATATTTAGTTTAATCTACAATTTGCAGTCAGCCCGCAGGTGATGTAATCATTTAACTCCTCGGTAGACTGCCAAACTCGCGGTTACCTTCCTAGCTGCAGAGCGTCACTAGTAGGCTTACCAAAGTAAGTGAAAATAATACTGTTTTTAGCGCACTACTTTCCAGTGAATCGGCGACAAGTTAAGTTGAACCAGCAACTTTTTGATCGCGAGTCCGACCGTCCGACGCTTTAACCACTACGCTACTAAGCTATGATAAGCTACACTTAGTTATTAGTTTTCCCAAACTCTATATTTTTTATTTTGCTCCAACCTGCTTGAGATCAGGTCTCCGACATATTTTTGAGCAGTCGCATGCAGACAATTCAGAAAATAACTAAAACAAAGATGGCGGTGTTATAGCTCTTAATGGAAACCGAACCAATTCCAGAGCAACGGAGTGTCACCTGCCGTATGGGATCACACAGTGTTACCTGCCACCCGACAGAGGTAAACGCGCCCTGTCTTAACCCCAGTCAGATAGGGTGGTACTCGATTTACCTATCCAGCTATCCTGGAGAGATGGGAGGCTGAGTTGACCTAGGCGGCTGGTTACATACCGGGATGGTTTACCTGCCCGCAGGCAGTCACCTATCCAAGTACTAACCCGGCCCGGCGTAAAGTAACTTCGTTGATCGGATGAAACGCGTTACTGCTACGCCACGCCACCAACCCAACAATGATCATACAGCAATGGCGCAGCCGGCGTGTGGACGTACAAGACGTACCTGCACGTTCTCAAGGACATCGTTCCAGTCAATAGCTGTCGGTTCTGTCTCTAGAGTTTCAGTGACGTCAGTATTTTGTTGATTACTGCCAGTCACACAGAGCTCGGCGTCTTGATTGACAGCTGGCTCATAACGACCTCCCACGTCGACGTCCATATTCACTGATGAACCGCAACCGCAGGGCAACGTCAGCTGAAGCCTCTCCACACCTTCACTCGGTCGCTGTCAACCAGCATATTAGCATATTACATTCTAACTTAAACATTTTAACTGGCCACATTCTAAAGCCAAGAATGTTTGACTAGATGCTGGAACCCAGCATAGAGCTGAACAGAATTATAAACAGGTTGACAACACGTATTATATTGCATTTATGTTTTTACATTTTTGCTAGATTAGACCGTTTGCCATATCATGCATATACAGTTTACTTAGACCAGTTTGTTTTTGGTTTTGTAATTAATGGACAATGGTCTAAAATTCCGTGGTCTCATTTAGTTACAGTTGAACTATCAACCAACTTCATACACCTGGTCCTTGCCTTATAGTTATAAAGAAAGTTACTTCTCTGTTGAGATAGCTAAGTGCTCTCAAAACACCTTACAAGCACGTCTAAGTCGCAAATACAGTTAATGGGAGTCATAATCCTAAAAGCACCTGATGCATTGCTGGCTGCGAAGTAAAAATTCTGTTCTTCCGAAACCAGTTGAAGACGTTCATCAAGCTGCTCATTCGGCAGTCCTGACTGTTCAGTATGACAAACGAACAAACATCAAGAGATCGGACCTTAACAACGACAGAGACGATATGCCCTACCCTGTATATAGTCAAAAATAAACACTGAACACTAATTTCACACAAGTTTGTAATCAGGTGACATCTCTAAAACATCGGCGATGTCGGCTATTGCGATAAGCCTACATGTTACCAAAGCGTGGTCTGTTTCTCCGTCGGCCTATGTTTTGGCTCGCAACTGTTATAAGCATAAGTGACCCTTATTGTCAAAGAGCGTGTCTGTATCCAATTCCGAGTGTATGTATGTCCGCAACTCGTGTATATAGTTAAAGCTGCTGGACGGAATAAGATGCTATTTGACGCACTTCAGTGGCCCACGCAACACTGCCCGCAGTTCCCGACTTTGGAGTCGGTTCGTTATGATGCCCTGACATTAATCTGAAAATACAGACTCCAGCAAAGGCTAGCTATCTATACGGCACTTGTCGACGCTTTTGAATGGGATACTGTCTAGTACCAAATGACTTGTGTCTTAATTATAATACTTTGCTCGCTATAGAACAGTATTCGTAAAACGGCAGTGGCACAATTGATAAGACACAATGGCCAACATTTTAAACTATTAAACAATCTAATGTAATTAGCTTAGCGTAGGCCTATCTAGTGGGTGATCGGATTCTTGTTTACAACCGTCAGGGAAATCACTATAGAGAATTACATATAAAAACTGCAAACTATTTAATGTTGTATAAGCGATGATGTAAAACAGCAAAAATCCAAAGTATAAGCACGAAGTAATGTACTAGCTTAGACATTTAATCTGTCCTCAGTAACCGCCGCCATCTTGAATTTATTACTGTTGCCACTTTTTGTCACATGGCCTATTTCCTGTAGTAGCTACCTACACTGCTGCAAAATTTCATCAATCTATCTCAAACGGCAGCTGAGTTATTAGTGTTTGTGCAAAAATCCAAGATGGCGGCCGCCGCCATCTTAAATTATTATATTTTAACGCCGGACTATCCACGAAGCCCGTTTGCGGTCCTAAACTTGCCCTTCAAATTTTGCGTTGATCGACTTTATACTTTTCGAGATAACGCGATTTGAAAATTTCACAAATTTGGCTTAAAATGTTTATTTAGCCCCCCCCAAAAACATGTTTTTGGAGAGTTTTGACCCTAAACTTTACTTTGTATCATCGAGACCCCCAAAAGGCACTTCCTTGCGCAGAAACACACGTTTTGAGCCTTCATTAGTCGTGATCGGTCCTACTGTGTGATCTGGACGCGACGCGAGGAGTACAAAAAAAGAAAGAACCAAAAGTAAGCCAAAATTCGCCATTTTCGCAAATTCACTTCCCGTCGTCCCACATCAACCAAATTTTGCACGCAGGGTCGTATCCCGGATATCTTTCTTGGTTTTGAGTTGCAGAAAGATCGGTTGGAAATGTGGGAGCAGTGGAGGTTTAATTTTTAGCTTTCCCATTGACTTGGCACATCGCACAAGCCGTGATAATGTGATTGCTATTTTAGCGAAATTTGCCGCAGTGACGGGGCTTCAATTAACACGTTGGAAGGTTAAGAAGGTTAAAGATTTTCTCCTTTTGCCTCTGTTTTTTGCCTCTGCCGTTACTCTTTTGGCATATATTTATTTTATGGTCATGAATTTTCACCCGTAAAATTTCTCAGTCCGCGGCGTTTCGTGGGCTGCTTACTTTCGACTACAGGTTCGCACATCGTAAGCCATTCGGCTAACAGTTACTGCGAGGATGGACAATCCGTCAGAGACAATGTTTCAATTACCTCTCAACGACAGCCAGTTGACGAATAAGTTGCAAGAAGAACCGATTTTCTCGTCGCACATTCGCATCGCTGTAACGCACACAGCAGTTTACACATTTGACGTTTAATTTACGCTAATATGTTTGCATTTAACATTGGCGATAAAACTATGATAAATAATGAGCCAGTATTATGTTTTATATTTGTAAAAGCGACCAGGCTACCTGTCGTAATTAACATGGTGCGATGTGTTTGTTTTTGTTTGCAAACGTGCTTTCCAGTAGCGTCAAAAAACAAACTCGAAGTTAAAAGTTGAAGTGTGATCCGATTTTGTTTACTCCAATAAAGAAAAATATACAATATTTGCGTTTCGAACAGCTGAGCTATGTATGATCTTATACCTGGACAGTCGACCGTTCTGCTTCAAATATCGAACATGTTCGTCCAGCGCTGATTTCATTCGATGAAACTCCGGCGTATCTTTCAACTGGCCAGCAGAAAGACAACGGCTTTAATTTAACTGATGTCCTGTCGTTGGGGTTTTATTATTTGATGGCTTCATAGTTATACGAATAAAATTATTAAAATGTTATTTATAGTAAAAACGTGTGTTTTATTTTTTTGTTTTCTCCCGAGAGCGACGCATAGGCTGAGACTCGCCCCAGCGACGGCAACGTCGCACGGACGCCGGGCCCGGTCAGTACTTGTATGGGTAACCGTCGGTAATCTTCAACCGTTTCGATATAATGCAATTAACCACCCAGGTCATCTCAGCCTGGCCAGCTTTTTGTGGATAGGGGTAGTGGGAACCAGCGAAAGCTCGGCTGTAAACAGGCACACCGCGCGATGCTTTAGCCAGGCCCAGTATTCGTGGTCTCGCAGTGTCAACCGGTGCCCGGCTGAAAGCTAAGGAAAAGGAGATGAACACAATCCTATGGGCTTTATGACTCGGAATGACTTTGCGTACGTTACGTAAAGGTAGTAAGTACACGTGAAATATAAATATGCAAATAAATTTTTGGCATAAGGCTAAAATAAAACAATAAAACACCAACTCTGAACTGGTCTAGAGCGGCTGCGCTCGTCTCCAATACGTTCTGCTCCAGACTGATCATTGTTATTCCTCGATCGATCTTCTGTTCACTTTTTACTCGATATTCTTAATTTCACTCGATGCTGTAAAATGAAAAAAAAACAAACGAGGAAAACGTTATATTAACGACGTTTATGGCGACAGATGGCTTGCCGGGCTACCGTAATTATGGTACTATTATTAATGCACATTTTGTTTTCGTGCTGTAGAGCTTTAATGAAATACTGCCCTGACAGTTTGTTGTCGTCGTATCTATAGCACTCGTATTATGGTCGACGCAGCGGCTCAGCGAATACAGAATATAAATAGATGCCTTTCTGTCAATTAAACGAAGAAAAATGAGACTCGGATATTAACGTCTGAACGAAACTGCACTAGATCAGGCTTAAAGTCGTAGATAAATTTTTGTCAACTTTTGATTAAAATTCTAAGCAATTTTCAGTACAGACAACAACGTTTAATATTACTTATCAGCTTGCTAAAAAGTTTATTAACAAATCAACTTATCGAAAAGGACAAAAAGGTGCTGTGAGACTGGATCGATTAAGCTGAAAGCGCCTCATACTGAACAAGAAGGGGAAAAAGACAATCGATAACATGAGTGCAGTGAATGTATAAATTTGCGGCATCTTGTAAAGTCAGCATCTAAACAAAGTGACATTAATTTTGCGTAATTGATTGTAATGCATTTAATCAGTCACTGTTTGAAGCAGTTGCAAGTCCCAAGATCTTCAGACATTTCCAAAGTATGTTCGCTAAAGAGAGGCGTTATTAACGAGTTTGCGAGAACGGCTATTTATTCTTAGCTCGATAATCTTATCACTTACCGAAAAACTCGTTTGTTAGCTTGGGATCGACATTATTGCCATAATGTCATGTGTGGATCAATAACAAATAAACTCTCACTGATTACTGTTCAGAAAAAACGCTGTAAACATCGAAAATGTGTTTCTGTAACTCTATCCAAATCTGCGTGATGTTACTGTGGTAGCAATGACGTCACTGAACTGACTCCGCAACATGTCTTGATCTTGGCACAGCTATTACAGTGGAAACGTTACATCATAGGCTTACATGCATGCAAGAAAGCACCTTATTAGTGACCTATATACATAGGCTTGTAACACTGCATATAGGCTAATACTTGAGATGAAAAAAATGTCGGTTAGTGTGAAGTTAACGGGATTACGTCTATTAACGGTGAACTAAAGAAATGAGGAATCGATTGGGCGTTTAGAGAACGGGCGTTGTCCATTATTCAAAAATCATTTTCTGACATTTTTGCATGAGACACACTTGTCTGTAATGAAGTGACAATTAGCGCTCGTAATTGAGCCTATAAAACATCATTTTCATTAGAATTAGAACTATCCCACTGTGATAAATATAACTACTGTAGGTTTAACTTTATATTTGTAGTGGATCGGTTAAATCACTGTGCCGCTTGTTTACAATGTATTCTGCTTGTTTCATTGCTATGAGATAAAATTCATTTTTGTCATCAAAGCTAAATCGATTTAGAAACGTTATCAACAAAGAACGGTCTGCCATTTAAAATACGAATTATAAAATTCTAGAAACAGGAAAATTGACAAATTCTGAAAAAGATCATTTCTTGGGCTTTGGCCTTTGCGGAGCCAATACCGGTATGCCATATCGCTCTTCTGCGTCTTAGCTTCATAATCACCCACACATTGTCTATCTACACTCTACAGGATGTGGCAAAAAGTAACCCCATAAAGTTTCTCGCCGTATTCTCAACAAATTTTAACTTAAACTTTTACAGATTTATTACCTGATAAAATCTACATTTTAACTGCGAAGTATAACGCGATTCTGTTGAAAAACGACGAAGTTATAGACTTTTTAACATAGCCGCCTACAGCTAAAAATGCTATTTAATTTTTAAAAACCGGTTACCATGTAACTGTTAATGATGCCACAGTGACGTTTCGATAAACGGTTATTCATTTAGTTTATAAATTATTACTAAATTATCGTTCTTTTACCGCAAGCTTAAAACAGAGCCAAGAACAATCGCCGAAGTCAAGGAAGCGCTTCAGGTTATCTGGGGCTACCTGCCACAGGGACCGATCGGCAAGGCTGTAAAAGATTTCTCAAAGCGACTAAAGGTTTGTGTTGGAACTAACAGTGGACACTCCGAACATTCGCAGTGACAATGGAATTCTGGCACCTGATCTGATCGTTAGTTAACTGTGTTTCTCAACGATGAATTGAATTGGTGCTGTGGCTTGAACATTTTTAAATCGGTAGGCGGTCATGTTAAAGTCTATAACTTCGTCGTTTTTAACAGAATCCCATTTTGCTTGGCAGTTAAATGTACAACATTTCGGAAAATAAATCTGTAAAATTTTATGTAAAAATCCCAAACGGTTGCTCAGAATACGGCGAAAAACTTTAGGGGCTACTTTTTGTCGCACCCTGCACAACTTTTGCGTCCCGCGGTTTTACTGCTGCTGTTCCCGCAGTTTGAAACTTTCCCCCAGTAAATACTAGACCTACATGTGTCGACAATTTACTTTAAATTAGGCCAAAAATAATCTTTTTGCATGGCAAACGTTATGGCTGTGTGGCTGCCCTACCCCGCAGTGGAACATGGAACGTTATGGCTGACCTGTGCGATCAGATCACATTGCCTCCGAGTCACGGCATGGTATATGATGTTGCTCTAAGAAAATAAGCAACGATCATGGTCAACTCAGTCTTCCATCCCTACGGCATAAGTAAATCGACTACCTGCCATACGCACGGCTGGGGTTAAGGCGAGACACGTTCACCCGTGTCGGTGGCAGGTAACACTGTGTGATCCATATGGCAGATGATGCTCCGTAACTGAGAGATGGGTTCTCATGCACGAATAGTTAAAAGCACATTTAAATTTTCAACGTTTATCAGATTAGAGATGCCGTTATCGTCCTGTGTGGAATGGAAGTTTATAAACTACAGAAGGCCAGTATAGACCGTGTATAGGAGATGTGTATATTTAAACTGAAGTAACTCTACAGCTGGAATGCAATGCAAGTGAGACATATACAAAAACAGCCGGATCAGGACAGATTACGCGCAACACATTGCAAGAGACAGACATACGTTCCTATAAGTCCGTTCACAGAACATGCGCGTATGTACACCGCAAGCCGCAACGTCTTCGCTGAAACGCAACGATAATAGTAACATAATAATTTGATTAATCAAAGAAAACTAACACCTAATCATCCGCCTACACAAAATCGGCTTTTTCGTTTGCAAGGGAATTTAATTACATGTCTACAGACATCGGATAAATTACACGTTTCGGCAAGTTCACATAATTAATCGATACACAAGCGGCTGAGGCAAATAAAACGCGACGATCAACAGTTCAAAAAACAGTCAGCCTCTGCGACTACGAAATGCAGCGGTACAACAACTATCCGTAAGGAATAAACACAAGAAAAGATGATGATGGCGGTATTCGAATGGCGCACTCTTCAAGTTCCAACAAAAAACTTGTCACATTCTGCCATACACGGACGCTGATATGATGAAATCGCTATAATATCAAGGTCCCGCTACATCCTGGCAGACTTTATACAAAAAGCTGGGCCGCTGATAGCAACATTATAGGCCTAGCTAACCTGATCTGATTAATCTTTTTACAGAAAGCTGCTCAAATATTTTTTCAGTCCGTGCTATCAAAACTATACAGAGATTTTGTTTGGCGTCAAAGTTAGTTTAACTCAGCTATAAGATTTTGAATGTGTTTTGGAGAACTCCGAACGATAATTGCATTGATACTACTGTAAATAAAATCGGAAATTAGCTAAGCTGCCACGCGGAACTATACTCAGAACGTTCGGAAGCTTTTCGTTGCAGAAATTTCCGCCACAGCGCTATTTTGGACCGCCGACGTCAAAAATTTGCCTTCACTTAACTACAGAACTGATTGCACTAGTTGTGTTACTTTCTGACGTAGACGTTTTTTGTCACATTTATGATATTTACAGAGCAGATATAACGTTTATGGATGGATGGTGACGTCGAAACAGCCCCAAAGTTACACTAGCGAAACAAGTGATATACGATCAGCATATTGACAGAAAAACGTTCGTTGAAGTTCTGGACGTCACTCCTGTTAATAACAAAACACTACTTTTGCTCTCAATAAACAGGCAAAGTTCGTTGGGAAGGGGGAGAGCGAAATCGCTTCTGCGCAAGCGATTGCACCCAGCTAAAGCTACGAATTTCTCTGCAGCGTAGTCTGTTTGTCTGTCGTCTGTCACATTCGTGCGCCCTACTTAAACCGTTCGACCGATTCAAATGCTATTTGGCAGTTACACGTGTGGGGTCCAGTTACTCCAATGGTACATTGTGTAAGGGGAGATTTGGGGTGCAAACCCCAGCCAAAACATGCAAACCGCCAGACCTGTGCAACCATCTTGTGAATAAATACAGACGAGGAGCGATTACGCCTTTAGCCAAATTACTTTAGTACTTAATTTTGTTGGATTCTGCGGCGACGTATTTTTGGAGCCATCTTATACAACAAACTCCAGTCTACATGGTGGCGTGGCGTAGCGGTACCGCGTTTCATCCGATCAACAAAGTTACTCTACGTCGGGCCAAGTTAGTACTTAGATGGGTGACTGCCTGCGGGCAGGTAAACCATCTCAGTATGTAACCAGCTGCCTAGGTGAACTCAGCCTTTTATGCCTTCAGGGTAGGTAAATCGAGTACCGGCTTATCTGGCTGGGGTTAAGGCGAGGCGCGTTCACCTATGTCAGGTGGCAGGTAACAATGTGTGATCTCATATGGCGAGTGACGCTCTGTAGCTCTGTGAAGAATTCGCTCATTAAAAGCTATACACCACTTTTACCTTTTTTAACAGAACACATACACTGTACACAGCGCGCACATGTACACATGTACACAGCAATTTTGCTATCATATAATCACAGTGTATCAATTAAACCACGTTTATCAATTTTGTTATGTTACGCTATCATATAATCTTGGAGACCGCATTCAGGGAGGTAGGTTCTACTGCGAAATCGGTGCGTGGTGTATATGGGCTTCGGCTACTAGCTTATAAACGAAAGCGCGTCTGCAATACGAAAGTCGCGGCAAACACACAATGAACACTCCGCTGTACTGTATAATAACGACGTGAAAAATCAACATACATACAATGTCTGTCATGACGTTTGATATCAGCGTCCAGTCACACCACGTGGTACCGCGCACGCACACCCACGCGTCATTAATTACACGATGACCTAGAACAGCGCCAGCGTTTCCTCTGCGAAGTTTATGCCCAATTTCAGCCGATTAAGAATTCAGACCCAGCCAGGACTTCGCAGTCTTAAGCTGTCTCAAAAACTGCCACGCAATCGTCTGGAACGTTAATGATCCACACGGTTCAAATGGTTTTAGTCTGCAATGCATCATTATGATGCGTTATAATTTACAAAAAAAGTTTCTGCAATAAGATTGTGGGATCCTGCTTGCCTCCATTTGAATGGGCCAGCTCTTTATCAAAATTGTTCGGCCGTTGCTGTCATTCGAATCACAACCTCCAAGGAGTTTGCTTGATGGTCGAAAAAAAACTCGACTGCAACCTCCGAAAAATTAAAACAATGGTAAGCGCATAAATTAGCATAAATTAAGAATGCGGCGGCGGCGGGCGGGCGGCGTAAGCCGAGAAAGGTGTGAGAGGATTAAGATGGCGACGGCGACGACGAAGACGAAGATGGCGGGCGACAAGCGTGGTGGCTAGAAGGTGGTTCGTTGGTCAAGGTGCCCCGCCACTCGTGTCGGCCGTCAACATCTGGTAAAGAAACTCGTCCGCCATGCAGCCCTTGACAAACTCCTCCTTCGTCAGCACGCCGTCGTGGTTTTCGTCCATCTTGTCGAATATTTCCTGCGTCCGGCGGTCCGGGGTGTCGTTAGGGTCGATATTCGTCAGCGATGGACCGACCATGTTGAATATTGCCTATACAAAAACCCCACACGTACGTCGTACACTGAAGTTAAAGCTGTAGTGTTCAAGCGCACGATAGTTATAGAAATACGCTGTTTACACGATGAAGCAAACATGAAGCAAACTTAGAGCACACGTCGTGCACGTGTATTTTGAATACGTTTGCTTCATCTTTGCTTCATGTTTGCTTCATGCTTGCTTTATCGTGTAAACGGGGTATTAGGTATTACTGTAGTGACGACCGTATTGTTTTCGGCACTTGTTTGCCTGTTGTCAGTTGTTGTGTTTTTTTGTTACCATGATAACTCATAAACCGCTAATCTTAGCTAGATGAAATTTTGATCGTGCACGTACCTCGACAACCGCAAGAAACCTATTGAATTTTAAGGTCATAGGTCAAAGGTCAACGTCACAAAATAAGATTTTTAAACGCTTCACCATTGCGAGATAGGAGCATGTTGCTAATAGGTGCTTTTAGGCACGGTCAATAGCTATTATTGACGCTGACGTCATTGCTACATGTATAACCATCGCAGCATGCCACGGCAGCCTACTGTAGACAGATTTAGCTTTGCGCAAGGTCTAACAGTCAGACAGTATCTACTAAACTTTAAAACTCTAATAAATGCAGTATGACAAAAAAGCATGCGAACTTGTAAGTCGCAAACCCATTTCACTATGTCAAGCGCCAAGCGCATGGAGGGTAAAGGTAGTCCCGCTTGTCACGAACGATCCCACAGTGTATAGGGCCTAGTGCAGTTAGCTAGGTGATCAGCACAAAAAAGACAAACCATATCGGTGATCGTAACCAATGCCCGTGCCATTAGGCCTACGTCTACTCAAGGAAGGATGGCCAGACTGCCTAAGATTGGTAGCATACTAAAGCTGTACAGGGTGTGGCAAAAAAAGTAGCCCCCTAAAGTTTTTCGCTGTTTTCTCAGCGACCGCTTGGAATTTTA
>Ga0209454_1001447_pt1 | contig 14866 bp, 17 predicted proteins | sample WorMetHERISLAND1_2_FD_187400 | JGI IMG/M metagenome (GOLD analysis project Ga0209454, IMG submission 187400) | Marine gutless worms symbiont microbial communities from Max Planck institute for Marine Microbiology, Germany - Olavius geniculatus... | ecosystem: Host-associated > Annelida >...
AATTATGATTACTTAATTGTCAAATTAATGGTATTAAGGCGTTATAGCTTGTTTGTATCTTTGTACAGCTTCATTGTAGTAAAAGATGGCAGAATCTAGCAAATTATTTTATTAATTAATCTAAATTTATTAAGTTCTCCAAATTCTTTCTCAATTTCTTTATAAATTCTTCCTTAAATTATATTTTTCGTCAAGTTCTTACCATTACTTTAAATTCTAGTCTCTTCCCTAAACCTTAAACCCATCTTTCGGAAAACCTTTAATTATAGGCTAGCTTTAGCACGTTCCCTAGCGACAGCTGGGTTTTCTTGTTTTGGACGTTAAGCAGTTACACCGCATGCTGGCGTCCTCTGATCTCATCTGCTTCTATTAGCTGTGTAGGCCTTAGCCATGGCACACAGCCTTACTTTCATACTATTCAGTTCATGCTATTGCTATTGAACTGTCCGCCGTCACCGTCGGCTATGTAGGCCTATGTTAACTCTGAGCGAGAAGCGAAAGTTCCACCTCATTTTCGCTCAGGGGAGCGAAAGTTCCAGGGAACGAAAGTTCCTGGGAACGAGAGTTCTAGGGAACAAAAGTATCAGGGAGCGAAAGTTCGTTCCCGGGAGCGAAAGTACGACGAACTATCCAGATCCAGATCAGCTGGAAGAACAGCGATGAAAAAGAATAGCATATTATAATAAGCAACCTCAGCGCTATGCGTTTCCACCAAAAATTGCATCTTTGCATTTACTTCTTCATCCATGTACTAACAACGCTGGATATTTTATGTAAAATACTAATATATAACTTATTTGTTGCTTAGCTACCGGCAAATTTTCATAGAATATGTAACACACAAATGTCCATTTTTGCTTTTATTAGTGATGGGCAATGTCGATAGTTCGAAATTAAAGGCATCGAATAATCTATTTTGACGCTTTTCAGCTATGCTGCAGAGCGTCTATGGCACGATGTGTCGTCTGTTCGTCAATAACGGATGTATTGTGGCTAAACAATGCGAGATAGGGTCTAGGTTGCTATTGATCACTATTGGCTTTCAAATGACATGAAAATCATTGACCTTGGATGACCTTAAAGGATTATAACGTACTATGATATGCCAATCGTGCGGTACTGTGGCTAAACGTCAAGTCGTAAGCGGCTGGCGATTGTACCATCGGTAAGGGCGCTCAGGCGCTGGCGATTTCCTATAGACTGTCAATAATAACCATGTCTCCATCTGCATCGGTTTGGCCGCAATTTTCAATGGAATGCTTCAAGCTATAACTATCCATATGTCGGAAACGGTGAGAAATAGGGCCACGGTTGCTATTCATCACTAATAGGAAATCGTATACGCCCTTTCAGATGAGATGAAAATCATCGACCTTGGATGACCTTGAAGATCAGTACAGCAACAGGAACTGTATAGGCTGTAAAAGGCCTTCCTTAGCGACAGCCGGTCTTTCTTGTAAAGTCTATCAAACTAAACATCATTTTAACACATTTTTAAACACTTAAAACGACGTTTTAACGGTAGTAAACTTAAGCCTGCAGCCTGCGTCATGATTTCCCTCTACGTGCAATTTGTGATGTCGAGTTTCGCTGTAGAGACTTTTGTGTAATACCAAATTCAGACCAAAGTTTCGAAATGTCTAGACTTTGGTCTTAGCAAAACTTGACCTCATGCTCAGTGTCTATACACGTAGGCCTAATTGCGAGCTTTCTGTCCATTGCCTACACAACTTAAAACTCTCTACATCCCAAGTATGCAAAAAATCATAGGCGTTTCAATGCACCTGGTACCTTGAACTTTTGCTCTGTTAGGTGTGCTAGCCATCTGACATTTACGACAAACTAAAACTAATTCGAGTAATAGTAATTCGTGTAATACTCCACTGTTCTGCTGCAATACGAGGCAGCAAATACACAGTGTGAGTGAGTGAGTGAGTAGGGTTTTACGTCCCGCCAGACACAGTATAGATCATTTCGAAGACGGCCTTTGCAGGCAAAATTGCACATAATAACGAAACAAAAAGTTTAACCTTAGGATTATTTATGGGTGTAAACGTTTGATCCAACAGGCATGCACTGTGCAAAATAAACAACTGCATCAGAATATCATGTCATATGACTTATTTCAGTAATAATGATACAATGCAAATTAATCACAAAACACTCTTTTCTTTACTTAAAACAGTCAGTATTCCATGCAATAAACTCGTTTTCTCAGCCCTGCAGCAACTAGAATTCTCAGTGCATTATCATGTCACAAGGTCAAAATGACTACAAAAAAATGTTGACAACACAACACAGAGAAAAGTTCCAAGTATGCAAAACGGACTCAAACACTTTGAGGGAAAAATCTAACTGTACAAAATAAATAACACAATATCAAACTTTGTCTGACTTAAATTGACAAAATCATACCATATCAGTGCGGTACTATAACGACATGTAAAACTGATTATTTATATCAAAATCACATTTTTAACAGACTTGCAACAAACTGACTAACAAAGCAATTACAGCATTATTACATTTGCAATAACAACAAAAATACAACTGCCACAAAAATATGTGACAAAATTTAGTAATAAATATTTCTATTTTCAGCAACAATATGGTGCATATGTAATTGCAAATATAAATACAATAGGCCTATGTACGGCTGGTATAGCACTTGCACAGCACAGCCATGAAATTGGTCACGATCTAGCTTCATGAAAATCAGAAGATTATCTTTAAAAGCTCTATTCAGCAAAAACTATCGAGTTATACAACCATTGTCTCGAAGCAGACGACTACTTCTGGCAATAAATAAATTTCAACAACAAAATATAAGCTCTACTAATATTGCATTCACAGATTTTGACACTTGGCGCTGCACCAAAGCACAAAAAAAATCTCTCAGATGGCAATATGCCTCAACTACAGTTGTAAAAAACGTTTCTTCGCTTTTCCAACGTTTTTTATTTAAACCAAAGTGTGAAAATAATGCTAAATGGAAACATTTATTACAAAATGCTGCCGATTAAATAGTAGTATTTTCTATTCAAAACAGCACCATAGTCAAAACAAGTAAAACGAGAGTTAAATTTCTGATACGTTTTTGTAAACATTTTCCATCAACAAACATGTGTGTAAACGTTTTAAAAAATTTTTTTCCAACATTAAAACTATGGCCTCAACAATGGCAACTCAAGACCAAACAATAATATTGAAATTCTTGCGTACGATCACACAGTTTGTGCAATGACCCAGCTTCACTTTCAGCGCCAAATAAATAGAATAAATCCGGGATTAAATAGCATGAAATAAGCGCCGCAAAACAAAAAAACTGCAAACGGCCAAGATGCACTGCAAGAGGCCTAAAATGTGCTGCTGCTGCTGCACAAAATATTATGACGTAAAACGTGGACAAATCAAAAACATCGGTACAACGCGTCTTCAACAACAAGTGATGGCAAGCCAAAGTTGTATTGGCAAAGCGCGTAGGTGGGTAACTGAACTCAAATGTAGCTGCTGGCAACGGCTGGTTTCTTCCAGTAAATAAGTAAGACACTCATGAGACCGGTACGTTTGGACCATTCAGCAGACCGATACGCTGTTTCTTCTTCCGCTGCTCCTGCATCTGTACAGCAGCAAAACCACACCCCATGACTTACAAACAGGTAACCTTGGTATATCTCCATCCATTTTGTCGCAGTTCACACTTCTGCAGCCAAAAATTGCAAAAAATCACTAAAAACACCTATTTTTAGAGTTCAAAATCATTCAAGGTCATCGATGTTGACATTCCTAAGAAGTTGATCACAAGTGCTTGTTATGATTAGCAGCATGTCTGTGCCTATCTGCAACTATTTCCAGGCTAGACAAGCCAATGAAGGTAAAGTAACATTTTTAAGAGGGTGCCCCTCTTTTGCCCCCTTGTTCAAGGGACCCCCTCACCCAGTGGCATGAAATTTTGTCACGAAATAGTAGAGACATTAGGCTATTATATAGCGAAAACAGGAAGTCTCTATCTCATCTGGTCTTAAAACGGTACTGGGTTGTGACAGATGGACAGACGGTCAAACAGACAGACAGACAGAATTACCATAGCTAATACGTGCTATAGCTAGCTATGCTAGCTCTCGCGTGTAAAAACGGGCGACAGACTGAGCAGAATGGAGTCAACATGTGGCCCAATGGATCCACCAGTATGCAAACCTGTCTAAGATAAGAAACCTACCTGTTCCTTGAGTTCGTTGAGTTGTTTAGAAAGAGTTTCGACGAGCTCGTTTGTCTGCGTGAGTTGCGCCTGCAGATTACGCAGCTCGTTTTGCTCGCTGTCAGCATCACCTGCAGCCAATGACATCGCTCGCATCCGCGGAAACCAATCCTGGTTCTTCTCCTACAACAGACAGCATCCACATGCAGTACTTGCCATTTAAAAATTAAGAGGCGATTGAACACACATTTTTCCTACCCCACATTTGTTCAACCCCAAATATGAAAATGTTCCCTTTGCACTGCATTGCGGAAATTTTGCATGCATGCTCAGAGCTGTTTCACCAGGCTAATTAGCTGCGTAATAAGTTTTCCAGTAAGAGCTACCATTTAGCCACAATACATGCGCTAAAGACAAGCAACAAACAGACAAACATTTTAAGACATTAAGGCTTAACCTTAATGGTTGGTCAAAAATCAATTGCACCAAGTAGGGTTGGCGATTGACAGACGACTGAGAACCATCTGTGTCACCCGTCACGTTCACTGGGCAAATACAGGTACAAGAGCACCAACAGACAAAAAACACCAATCCAACAATTTCCAGAAGTACCGGTTTGGAGCACCCAGCCTAAAATGGAGCACAGGTTGTAACTGCAAAAAAGGCCGGTTAAACGAACGTTGGAAGTAAACGCAGTTGCTGCGTTAGGAATTATATAGCATTATTTTTCTGTAGCCTTTTTGTATTTTTTTCTAATTATCTGTATGTTTTTGTGTACTCTGCATACGATCTTAATATCAAATAATAAATAAAAAATAACCACAAAAAAGTGCATCGACACCGTTAGTAGTGGCACTGTATTGAACCTTAATCATTGAATGGACATAGCTTTCAGGTCCAGTGAACTCTGTTGGATCTTTGACTCGGATGAGAATGATAAAGTATAGATAATGCCACATGTTGTGCTCCTCTTTGCAGTGCTCTTCAAACGAAACCGTCTTGTTGTCAAATGCCGCCCTTTCCAGCCCTACAAACCATTATTAACACATGAAACGTGTGCATCTTAATTCAATGCAACATGATTCATCCTAAAGTCTAACAAGAAGCCCAGCTGTCGCTAGAATAGCCGACCGTACTGGTTGTCAGTGACCTTCAAGGTCATCCAAAGTCGATAATTATAATTTTCATGTCATTTGAAAGCCAATATACCACTTCCTATTAGTGATCAGCAGCAACCTAAGCCCTATCTTGCACCATTTTGCCACAATACATCCGTTATGAACGGTCGACAAACAGACATATGATAATCAGGACAACAGCTTGACCGTTACTTAAGTATAATTAGTCAGCTAAAAAGTAAAAAAGTCATCATGCTACGATTGAGTTTTAAACGGTAGAGTTTGTCATAAGGAACCCATGCCAGACCTATGAAGCATCACCTGCACTAGAAAAAGACACTTTATATGCAACTGAATCAAACATGTGCTAGTTTAGTATTCAACCTGTTATGATTTTCAGTAAGCAAGGTCTATATTTATCTCTTAGTAATCCATCCCTGTATCAAACTAAATGTGCATTTCTCAACAAACTTCAAGAAACAAATATCAGAGAGCGTAGCCTGGCATGATTACCACAGATGAAGCATATCAAACTATATGCGCATTTCTCTACAAACTTATGAACTAAAAAAACTAATATCACAGCGTGGCTTGGCGTGCTTACCGCAAATGAAGCAGGAGTTTTTGAGAATCTCTTCCTTCTGCTGTTTCTCACTGCGCAGGTCTGCGAATGTGTCGATGATGACGCCGAATATCAGATTGAGAACGATAATGATGACAATGAAGAAGAACAGAAGGTCGTAGATGACACGTGCAAAAAACAAAGGCTCCTGACAAGAACAAACACAAAAATAGCATCAGTGACCACTTGCATTTTCACATCTTCATTTCATTTCTTTTCCGTAGTTTGGCATATGGCCAACTCACACCTGGACGCCGACGGGACTCAACCCAACTGTGAGTGAATGTCAACGACGGTTGCCAATAGTTGATTTGAGTCACGCCATTAGTTGGTAATGTCAATAAAGTTTGTCAACGCCTGGTTAGCACTGAAACGGGTTGCCGTCAGCAAGTGGGTAAACCACCTCGGTATGTAACCAGCCACCCAGGTCAACTCAGCCTGGCCATCCCTCCGTGGGTAGGCGCAAGAGTATCGGCAAAAGCTGGGATGTAAACAGGTACACCGTGTGATGCAATAGCCTTATGTCCGTGACCTTGCAATTTAAACAAGTGTCTGGATGAAAGCTAATGTAATGCAGATCAGTGCTGCCTATAAGTCTTATGGCTCGGGAAGGACTATAAGTTATCAGGTTATAAGTTATCATGCCAAAGAAACCAAAGTAAACAGCTCTGACAAAACTATCACGAATGACATGCTGGACGCTGTTAGGTGTTGTAGCAATTTCAACTACGTAATGCATAGGTTTGAACATGGTCTACAGTGTGGTCTGATGAAACACCGCACTAGACTGCACTGGACCACACCAGGTGGTTAGGGTTAGAGTTAAGGTTAGGTTTAGGGTTAGGGTTAAAGTTAGGGTTGACTGCACCGGACCGCATCGAACCCCTACAGTGTATTATGCGAGTGTAATAAAGCATAATACACAATAAACTGTGGTAAAACGTACTTATCCCATGACCGTGATACGTGTTCTGCCAGGATGAACGTGTGATATACAAACGCAAGATGCTATCATGCATCTCACTTGAGTGCAGTGAGATTATGGACATTATAGCATACACAGTGTTTCATAAAAGAACCCCTTTTATTTTTTCTTAATTCACTCAAATTTCTTTGGCTACAACTGGTAAAAATTTCGTTGATCATCCTTTCAGTGAATTACGAAAAAAATAAAAAGTTTTTTTTATCAAACAACGTGTTGTGAGTAATAACAGGACTGAGTATGTCATAAAAATTTCGTTGATCATCCTTTCAGTGAATTACGAAAAAAATAAAAAGTTTTTTTTATCAAACAACGTGTTGTGAGTAATAACAGGACTGAGTATGTCATAAAAATCTTCACGAAAATCACCAGTGCCGTCATGTCGACACACAAATTAAACAGTCGCTATCATTTAGCAGCTGAAATGCTAAGTTAAACTGACCAAGCTGCTGGGTTTGCGCAGTACGTCTCCAATACCGCCGCCATTGCGCAGTCCTTCATTCAGAGTCGTGACAATACACATGATGAGAGAGTCGCAATGTCGCTCTCTGCCTTCCTCATCCGCATCACTGCCACCTGCGATAACGATAACAATAATAATAATAATTTAACATTTACATAATGCTAAAAAGTCCAAAGATACAGACGATAAGCCTACAACAAGCCCGACTTCACTGCTGCTTAACCAGCAAACCAACTCTTTTTCTAAACAAAAATAATAAGTAAGTAAGTAAGTAAATAAGTAAACAAATATGTATAACACACAATGTGAACTAGAAAACTGCTGAATCTGAGACGCTGTACAACATGAATATGAACATGAATAGAGTTTGCACTGCAAAACTTCATCCAGCATGCATTAACCATTTAAATGGAACTATAACAAGATAACAAGAACAAGTGCTGGGATGTAGAAAATCAGCTGATAAAGCCACAGCAGAGATTCAAGTATTTTCAAATAGGGCATATTATGTTACTAGATTATGGACAAAAAGTTCCAGGAGACAGTCAAGAGAGAAAAAAATGAAATAAAAACAAAAATGTTGTATAATTCAGTGCTAAAAACAAATATCTAACCTGCGGATTCAAGTGCTGCTGCAGACGTGTTAGCTGCTGTTGACGGTGGGCAGCTGTCATTCACCCAGCAGTAATCAGCGTAGCCATGGCCGCCGGTCGATGCCGATCCATTGCTCAGCAGTGTATCAACTAACTCTGCCATACACAAACCACACAACCACACTACGGTTAAATCAATCTTATATCCTAATACCCTAATTACCAACTCATATCAATGAGTCCCGTCGAGAGGGGGGGAAGTGGAGGTAAGTTACCCAGAGCCCCGTGACGTATGGGGGCCCTGCCACCGCTCATAAATTTAAAGTACACCAAAATGCGTCATTTTTTAAAAGAAAAATTCCCATTTTTTTGCTAGAGGAGCACCGCGAGAATGTTTCTCCGAGCCCTGCTGTGGCCTTCAATGGGCCTGATATTACCTTGTGTACGTAGGAATTTTCGCTTAAAACGTTGCTTACGTTGCATATTACATATAAGACTTACTTAAGCTTTGACAGCATGTCAATTAGCTATTCATCGGTATCTGTTACCTTCAACAATTCAATATATAGTTTATAGATACAATATACAAATGTGTGTGTCTGTCTAAGTGTTTTTACTGACAAGAGTTTCATGCATTTGGTTTCGTGCTGCCTTAACGGTGAAATACAGAAAAAAATTTCTGTTACCACTTGTTGTCATTTCTCCATTAACGTCACCGGAATCGAGTGCATCAACTTCGAGCATGAAATCGTCCTTGAAGAAGATGAAGCCAACGATTGAGAAGAGGTAAATAAGAATGAACGCTAGTACAGCAGTTAATAGGATCGACCGGCCGTTCTTCGTCACCGACCGTATCACATTCAACAGTGTCTCCTCTCGGTAGACGATATCCAGCAACTGGTAGCACATGAAAGTAAGTAAGTAAGCAAAGCATGAATTTATATAGTGCTATAGTGCATAGCGTTGAAATGAAATCAACCTCTAATGTGCCAGTCACACTAAGTAAGAACGAAACAAGAATGTTTAAAAAAACTGTTTGAAACTGTCAATATCACGGTTGTATGAGTGAAAGGAAAGGTACCCAATCTAAATAAAGTCATGCAACAATAATTTCCTTGGTACATTTCTCAGTTTGTTAAAAAACCCAAAAAATGAAAAGTACCAACAAGTACAAATGAATACAAAATTAAGCAAAGTTTAATGTTTATGACTCACGATAAGGCTGTAGAAAAACTCATGGACAACGAGGCCCAGTAAGCTGATTGTGACGTAGCCAATCGGATAGACAAAGTCAAAGTCCCTCAGGATGTCTTTCCACGGTTTGGTAAATGTGCCGTGGTTGCCCATCACACTGATGGCCAAAATGGCGCCATTCAAAACCTGACAGATGATTCAATGCAACGCCAGTACTGCACTGTTAACGCATGTATTTAGCGCAAATATAGCAAAGGCAAAGATTATAGTCCAAACATTTCCTTACAAAAAAAAACTGTCTCTCTGAACCAGCAGCATTCTACAACCTGGCAAGTTCCCAGTCTCAGCATGAAGCAGGATAGCAGGTTAGCACTGGCCTGTAGACTTAGGTGACAACGTGGGTGGGCCCATGAGCCATTATCTGTCAACAGTGACTATTAGTTCCCACACGTTTAGGAAATATAGTCCAATGTGCCAAAGGCATGCGGGCTATATTTCGGAAACTGTGAAAACTAATACTCAGTTTTGATCGATGACGCCGCCGTCTCTATTTGTTTTGTTATACCTCACAGTTAAAAGGCAAAAAGACACCGCCGTATCAAACAGCAAATCAGATATTCCGTATCCTTGAAAATAGATAAACGCTATTAGTAGGCTCCAAAGGACGTCGTTTTTGACGAAAAACTGACAAAATGATGAAAACTGGTGGTCGTGGCGAAAATATTGATTTTTGACAAATTTTGACAACATTTGCTAAATTTTTACTTTCTGAGAAACGAATAATGGCATTTTGGTGGCAAAATTTTTTGAAGTCTATTTATCACAAGAAGCACTCAATTTTGGATAACAAAAAAAAATGGCAAAATTTGGGATTTGAGGGAAAATTTTTGATAAAGTTTGCACTTTTTGACAAATGAAAAGATAAGTGAAAACCAAAAGCCTCAAAACTGTTTTGGCAAGACTTTATAGAATTAGCTAACAACAGCTATAGTTATGCACTGCTAAAAAAGTATCTTACTTTCGAATGGCAAAATTTGGCGAAATTTAGGATTTTTGGCAAAATTTTTGATGAAATTTGCATTTTTTGACAAAGGAAAAATGGCATTTTTGGTGAAAAAATCCTGACAAAAATGTGCTGATGAAGGATGCAAAATTATACAGAAAAATATTAACAATCAGTATAACACGTACGTTTAGTGAGCCGAGGAGTATAAGCATTGGCTCGAGTCCGATGGAGAACATGAGACGTATGATGGTGGACAGAATCAGCATGAGCACCGCGGGCCGATGTGGAACTGTTAGCACTAATGCAGCCGACACAAATGTCGTCATCCACAGCAGACCAGACAACTTCGGATCAAGATCTGCACATGTCAGTACAGCCATATAATAATAATAATATAATATATATATACATACATATACATATAATATATGTAGAAATTTATAAGGTGCACAAAGTCAACGAGCTGAATCTGAGGACCAATGCCATATCAGCAGAAGAGCTACTGGCAAGATATCATGACCAGTTTTTCATAAAGAAACTTATGATTATCATATTGTCTCCATCACCTTCTACCTGTTGCCAAGTCTAGCAAATATGGATTACAAGATATCGGTCATGGCTTGTTAATACACCATGTCACATAAAGAAGCATTCTTCAATAGAATTACCGGGTGGCGCAAAAAACGTCCTGAACATTCGCATGTGTTATTCAGCCGAATGGTCAAAGTAAATCAACACAAAAGCATTTTTGTAATGATCGAACATCAGTGAATATGTGCAGGAATTTTCGCTTAAAACACTTTTGTATTAGCCGTGATACAAACAAAATAGCGTCACACGCCATAAAGCAATTTTTGCAAGCGGTTCATCATTCGCGTTGCCGCTCGTACGCAGGTTATGCCAAAACGTCACAGTAGGCCGAATCATCAGTAACTGATCAGCAGATAGTGTTGAATCGGTCCTTTATTCTCCTTTTCCACTGACGCTAGATGCTTTTCCCCACTGCTCTATGGCTTTTCTGATTCTGGCTGTCTGATGTCGACGTCATGCCATTTGTCTGTGAGTGTGATAACATTCTGAAGATCTTTGAGGTTCACATACGGCTCTCGCCTTCCTTCACAGACAAATTGTTGCAAGGTATCCCGTACTGAGTAATGTAGTAAATTCAAATCTGTTGAATGCGGTTTCCATTCCTGTGAGCTGACGATATCGGGCGTGAAAAGAAAAAAAATAATTAATAATTTTTTGTATGTTGCTAGCATAAAATAAGCAACAATGCCAGCCTTCAATAACTGGAGTTTTTAAACACATTTTTCTCACAAACAGAAGGCAGTGGTGAGCCACGGAATTCTGCGAACTAGCCTGCAGAATTTGGCAAAATTTGCTGTGGAAAACTGCAGGCCCTATTCATGAGTTATTGTGTTAACAGAAAACAAACAAACAAACAAACTTAGTGACAATACTGAAGACAGTAATGTCATCACTACTGTGGACAATGATAACAGAGATAGACTGATGGACTGACTATCTGTTGACTGACCAGCCTGAGATGAGCTGAATGGGTAGAAGAAAGCAACAATGAGATTGATAAGAACGGCCAAGTAAAACGAAACGTTGCTCCACAGTGAGACGTGACTACTCATCCAGAACAACAGCGGGTTTGCTGACAACGTACAAAAAATACAATAATAAAAAATATTATAAAACATTAAAAACAACAATAATTTACTTTACAAAGTACATATTGTTTACACAGACAAAATCCGAGACAAAGATCCGCAGCACAACTTTTTCTCCATCGATTAATCACATACCGTTAATGCAAATAATCTTCCAAACGTTTGCAAACAAATGCCTAAATGGGTGACTGCCTGTAGACAAATAAACCATTTCGATATATAACCAACACCAAGATCAACTCAGCCTTTCATCCCTCCAGAGCAAGTAAATTAAGTACCAGTACCAGTCTGGGGTTAAACAAAGTACGTTTGCTTGTGTTGGATGTAACACTGTGTGATTCCATATGGCAGGTGACGCTCTGTAGCTTTGAGATGGATGGGTTTCCCACGAAAAGCTATGTCCTTAAAATCGTTTAAATCGAAACTCACAGCGAAGCTTCTTCTGCCACTTCATCTCGGTGAACAAGCTGTCGGTGCGGCTGAAGAAATCGCTCACTTTGCTGTTCTGGTCGTCGCGCTCGGCCGTAACGTAAACACGATGTCGAGTCTCGTCCGTCAGATACTCACAGATCTCGGGGATTGGAAAGACGATCTGCTCCAGGGTGCGGTCATGGCGGACAATCTCAATCTGAGCAGTGTGAGTGGCGTAGTAGTCGAGCGCAGGGTCGACTTGGACCTCACCGTGGCTGTCTACCTGCGACGGACTCAGCTGATCCGCCAGGTCCTTGCTATGCTTCGCCAGCTGAGCCAACACCAGCCATGCAGTGAATTACTGAAGGCAAGCAGAAGAACAACTACAAGGACATGATACTCAAGTACAAGTACCAAGTAAAGAAACCAAGTACCAGCGCTTCTGTATTTTAAAACGTTATGGTGCTATACAAATAGTATTATTATTCTTACGTACAAATACTTTAAAATAGTACTTGAGTACAAGTACAAGTACAATGTACTACATCTCTTCCACACACTGTCAGACAAATTAACAACTGCAACTACGAATTATGATAGAATAAATTAAGACAAAACAAAATTTTTAAACAGAGTATCATCGCAGTAATGATAACAGTAAAAATGCAGGAACAAGTAAACTGCCTGGTAACTGTGAATAAACACAGCCCTAACGATAGCTCACTCAAAATTAATTTGAAGACGACCGCAAACAATCAACTAATTTTCCAGCCATATCGTCAATCACAGAAGCACCACTTAAGACTTCAGAGTTAGTTACATGGGCCGGGCCACACTCACAGACATTATCATAAAATTTATCTTAAAATATCTTAAGACCATAATAAGACACAAGCTAAGTAAAAACAAAATTTTTATCTTAAGATGTTGCAAGTGTCCTAAGACGACCCTAAGTGTAAAATGCCCTGAGATTATCTTAAGATGTCTTGTGAATCGGGCAGACCTGGTGAGCAAGAATGTAGATGTTATGACCCACATCACGTGAGTTTGTCTTGTCTTGCTCCTCGGAAGCTGAATCCTCGTCATCAAAATATCCCTCGTCCTGACCTTTGCTGTCCGACCCGCCGTCTCCCTCCATCGACTCCACTTGATAGTATGCCGTCTTCGCTACATCCAACTGCAAACACAAACTCGCGTGAAGAAAAATCAATTCCATACAAGAACTGGTGACAGTGCATTCTGCTAAAATGTGCAGTAGCAACAAAAAAGCATTGCCCTGTTGACTAAATGCACTTATCAATTACAATGCACGTGACACAATGTACAAACTACGAAAACACTTCTGGCTTCTATTTAACTCTTTAATTTTCCACAGTTATGCCACGTTTGGCCAGGTCTCCAACTTCCTAAAAAAGCTGCTGAAGCAGAACTTTTTTGCAGCCAAATATGCGAAATCAGATAAAAAGAATGAACTGAAATGCAATGCAACCAACTAAAATTCTGTGAAAGAAAATTATTAATCTGCCAGTCGTAGTAGATTGAATACGCATTACATCAGTGGTAATTAAATAATTAAATATAAGAAACACGAATATACCAAATGGCATTAATGAATTAAAGACTTAGCAAAAGCATATAACAGCAGCATAATTATATAACTGACAGTGATACTGATATACATACGTAGTAGGACGACACAGTAATTACACCAGCAACAATAAATCAAATGTTTAGTTGAAGTAACGCACCAGCTGTTTGAACTGAATGTTGAAGAGAATGCGATCGGCATTTTCGCTGTCATGTCGACTCTCCATGATCGCTAGCAGCAGTTTTGACGCATTGTTCTGCATACACGAAAAATACAAATAATACACCGACTGTAGTATCATCATCTAGGCCAACTCAGCCTGGCCATCCCTCCACGGGTGGCCAAAATGAGTACTGGCGATAGTTATGGCCACCGCTAGGGAAGAAACGACAAGCTCTGCAATCTCTGCATAACAGTAAACGCTGTTACCGAGACTGCGGGCATACTGACTCAGTAGGTTAAAAACGTTGGCTCTTAACAGAGCCGACCATCTGGTCGACTTGAGTTGTACGCTAGCTTAATTGGGCTTAACCCTCAATGGTTCAAAGGACTGCTAACGGGATGAGCTCCCAAGCAATGGACTTAGATGTCTATGTGAAATTTTCATCTTCTTCTTCAACTTAACATTCACATAAACACACGTACACATGCATTTAACACTGCACCACTCTGCAGACAAAACGACCAACAGTGAAATATTCAATACATTCTTCACTACACTCCATTACTGCTGCCACGACAGGGTGTGGCAAAATACTAAGCATTTCAATCTGCAACAACACGTATTGGTTTATAGTGATTTTGTCACGTGTTCATGTTATATTTTTGTCTTCAAGATTACCTTTTCAGATGCAACGCAACTGCTGGTTATGCTTCTTGACTGATCACAAATAGAGTCGAATAGAAATATAATTATTACTTGCGAAAACGTTCGTCTTTTTCCTTCTTCTGCATCATATGAAAACTTTATTAAATGCACAACTGATTTTAGCCGAGTGCAGTATGTGAATAC
>Ga0209454_1001451_pt1 | contig 14860 bp, 10 predicted proteins | sample WorMetHERISLAND1_2_FD_187400 | JGI IMG/M metagenome (GOLD analysis project Ga0209454, IMG submission 187400) | Marine gutless worms symbiont microbial communities from Max Planck institute for Marine Microbiology, Germany - Olavius geniculatus... | ecosystem: Host-associated > Annelida >...
GGTTGTCTTGGTCTATCTCCAGCCATTTCGGTGCAATTCACTCTTGAAATGCATGTTGCAGCCCAAAATCACGAAAAATTTACTAAAGCTCCCTATTTTGAGACTTCAAAATCGCTCAAGGTCATTGATGTTTACATTTCTAAGAAGCTCGTCGCCAGTGCTTGTTATGATAAGCAGCATGTCTGTGCCTATTTGCAACCATTGTCACGTTGGAGGAGCCAATAGCGGCAGAATAACACCTTTTTTCGGGGGTATCCCTGCTCGTTCGGGGGGACCCCCTTTACCCATCGGCATGAAATTTTGTCACAAAATACTAGAGGCTCTAGGCTATTATGTGGTGAAAACCCGAAGTCTCTATCTCGCCTGGTTTTGAAACGGTACCAGGTTGTGACGGACATGACAGACAGACAGAATTACCATAGCTATTATGCGCTATAGCTGTGCTAACTCTTGCGCATAAAAATGCTAACCGCAACCTGATCCTTAACCCTAAACCCAAACCCTAATCTTAACCATAACTGTAAGCGAAAACCGTAATTTTGATATTAAGCACAAAATCTTACTATATTACATGTGAAATTGTTGCCCCATGGTGAACGTGAATGTAAAGTGTAATGATGCATCTCTCAGATGTGAATTTTAGTCCAAATAGCATTTGTTGGAATAGTCTGCTGGTGGTTTTTAGACGTAAATTTGCCCACTTTTCTAAAATTTGGACTTTGTGTGACTTTGTTGCTCTTGCGGGGAACTTCGCTATGGTGGCCCTTCGCCATAGCGGCCCATTACCACTTGGAGGATTATCTCTGAAATATGTCACTCGAGATGTTACACCCTACTCACTCATGTACTTTGCTATATCTTCCAAGTATATAAAATTTATGAGATTGAGATATAGTTTTCTGTGCATTTTATCACTGCATGTTTGCTGATGTTTGCTAAAACAAAAATTGCCATGAAATTGTATTTTGTATTGATTTTTTGGTGATTAAGTTTGTACTGATGGCTTATCTTATAATATTCTCTGTTTTTCGGATGCTACTTAAGAAGACGATTTGGCTTTTGCATCAGGAATATACATTTGTTTACAACTACAGTATCGATATAAGATTGTCAAATTTTTAGTTAAACTTGGTAGTTGCTACCGTCCTTGCTATGGTTAAAGTTGAGTACCGGCTGTTAACTGTGGTGTTGTTTTGTTTTGTTTTCAGTTGCCGTTTACTTACTCATGGCAGACATTGATGGACCGCTTCAAAGACTGTGGTAAGGCTGACAGTCTCAAATTTTGTTATTTTTTTGCATTTCTAGTCACGAATTTGCGAATATTTCGTTTATAATTCTCTGAAAAACACTTGCAACCTTTTGGGTATTCTAAAAACCGACAGACGTAGTTAATTAGTTATTGTGATGCGCAGCATTCAGTCATAGCATCTCGCCATTGTGATTTGTTGCCAGAATGCACTTTTGCTGTACCAATAACTTTCAAATGTACACAATTTTCAATATTATAGTTTACTTTTTTGTGACTTTTATCGCTGCTTTTTTTGTTAATGTTTGCTGAAATGAAATTGGCATGACAGCATTACTGAAACTAAGCTGAAGTTTGTTTCGAGATGAGTCAAAGCAGAAAGGAAATTCGATTGTTGTTCAGAACATGATTGAAAAGCATACCGTAGCTATTATGCTATTACAGCCTCTGTCCATGGATATTAAGCTTTTTGTACAGTTCTGTTGTACCAGTTGGATCAGTGGAAAATGTCTTGATAAATGTCCTGAATTGTTAACTTTTTTAGAGTCCTGGAAACGTTTATAGGGTGTAAGGCCTGGAACTTGTATGCTTGTAGTAAAACTTCAAATAGAAGTCATGTCTCAAGTAAATGTCGGGTCCCAGATACAGGCCGGGGGTCAAGATAATGTGTACTGGTGAAAGCTGAATGCTGATTACAAGCAGAGTACTGGATATAGCCTGGTCCCAGGTATGGGCCTGTATATGCGATACTTAGGAGATTTAAACGGTAAAGGTAAGGGTTGGAATATAGCTCTTTAGAAAATTGAACCCCTCACAGAGCTACGGAGCATCACCTGCCATATGGGATCACACCATGTTAAGGGCCACCCAACATAGGTGAACACACCCCATCTTAACCCCAGCCAGATAGGCTGGTACTCGATTTACCTACCCTGGAAGGATGGAAGGTTGAGTTGACCTAGGCGGCGGGTTATATACCGAGATGGTTTACCTGCCCTTGGGGTCAAGGTCAATTGTACTTATAGAAGCGGGACTCCTGGATAAACACTGGGTCCCAGATACAGGTCAGGAATCGAGAGAACTTGTATCAATAGAAGCTGGGGGGCTTCTGTTCAAAGATTTAAGGTAAACTGTGTGTACACCGGCAGTGGTGTTGTATGCCTGTAAGGTGATGTGTGCACAGCAGTGTATGTATCTGTTGTGTGTACAGTACATGTACAGTGTGTGTATACTGGCAGTCGTGTTGTGTGGTTGTAAGGTGATGTACGCACTGCGATGATCAAGATGGAGAATGGGCGATCACGTGGCATGGGCACCGTGTCGTTCTACAACCCTGACGATGCCAGAAGAGCTGTCCGTATCCTTGCCTGCAGCACCAGCTAATCGTGTTGAATCGTGAAAATGCTGTTGAGTTCTCCACAAGCCATAAGGCTCATTTGGTGGCACTGATCTTTATTTTTTTAGCCGTTAGAGTTGGATTTTTGGAAAAATGGGTGTGGTTTATCTACGCACTTGGTGGCGCAAGCCGTATCTGTCATAGGATGTAATGTGGGAGGACGTGTGTTAATGTTGTGGGGACTTGTACAATACATTATCTGGGTCCTCGCAGTTGATGTCCCCACACTGTCATCAGTTTATATGTCCTCAAGTTCTTGCAAATAAGTATATGTCTGTCCTGGCTGTTGGTAATTACAGTTTAGGAATATTGTGCCTATTTTATTTCCGCCATTGTTACAGTATACAGAGTTTCTTGTTGCATGGTTTTTTCCTATCACTGACCTACACAGATATGATGAATGGAGTGCGGATTGAAGGGCGGCCAATTGAAGTGCATCTGGACAGGATGTAGCGACGACTGCTGCCAGTATGTCGTGGTTCGTAGTACCAGCTGCAGATGCTGACTAAACAATTTATGCGCTCTGGTACCGGCTGCGGCGGCAGTTGTTGATCCTACTCAGTTCTTCGGAATTTGACTCGTCGTCGTGACTCGTCGTTTTACTTTTGTAGACTGGAACTTTTAAGTTGTTGTTGGGGAACTTCGGTCGGTTTCCGTTGAGCTAGTTGGATTGAAGTCTCCGGATTTTATTGTTGTCTTCCGCAGTGACTTCGGAATTCATGGATGAACTTCGTGGTCACGGAATCGGTTGATTTTTGTCGGTGTACTTGGTTGTTGCAGTTCTAACATTGCAGCAAGAATGTAAAACGGAAGCGTTGTTTGCAAGCCAGGTTGGATCTGCTGTCACTCACATGACACTGCTTCGACTTTTCTGCTACAGTGGTTTGATGTACTTCTGTTTGTGGTTTAAACAACCACATAACTGGTAGACCGTTAGATTCACCACATTCTGCTAGTTTGTTGTTTTGGTCTAATGTTGTTTAATAAAGGTTGAAAAGGTTTTCTGTGCTGACGCAGTGCAGCTTGCCAAAGGTTGTTTTGTCTTGAGTGATTTTGCGATATTCGTGATATTGCCTACACTTTGATGGGATCATACATATCGAAGCAGATGTTGCAATACAACTGAAGTTGTTGGCAGTCAAACTACTGGTATTAGATATGTGTTTTTTAGGCAAAAAAGAAATTTGGCAAGGTCGTAACTCCTGTCTCATACTTGATACAGCAACTTCGGTTTTTGTGGTCTGTGGAATTAGCTAATTTCTCATCCTGTCGTATGGCAAGATGCAATGTTGGAAAGCACATTCATAGCTGTGTAGTGGTCTGAAGTTGTGCGTTCAGTCTTCGGGGCCTTGGGGTTTTTATGGGCATTTTATTTTATCCCACTGCAGTCCTTTATGTTTTTGTCAATTTTTGAGCAGGAATCACTACGACGTTTGTCGGCTGCTACGTCTGTTGGGTCACGGGTTGGACTGGGTTCTTCAACTCGTGAAATTAATGGTTTCTCATTTGTGATATCATGCTGTTTCCATTTCTTGAGTGGGTCATCTTGTTATAGATGACATCGCCTCTCAGAATGGTTTTGGAAGGAGTTACAGGCTAGCAAAGTCTGTTATGTTAAAATTAATGTTGCAGAGATGCTGTTGTGCTTTTTTGGGTTTACCAAATCAGTTCTTAGATTATTGGTATGTGGAAGAAGTTTTATTGGCTTGCTTGATTCGTTGTTGCTGTGATTGCATGTTCAGCAATTGGTCTTATACTTCGCTGGTTGACGTTGTCATAGTGTGGTTATTTTTGTGACGGTTGTTGATGCTGATTTCTGGAAATTCCAGGGCTTGTAGAAATTCCACCGGTTGGAAGAGAATCATCGGCAGCACTGAAGGTTGGTAAGGTTGTTGTTGATTTGCTGATGCTGTGAATGTCTGTGGATGTTCGTTGTTTCAGAATATGGTCGGCTTTCAGTTGTCTGCACTCTCTGGCGATTGATCGTATTTTTAACATCGACGACTTTGTGCGTGTGGACTCTCTGGGTGTGCGAATGACTGGCGTGTTTGTTAAGCTGTAGTTTGCCTTTGCAGTCGAAGGATTTCCAATCCACTGCAAGCCACCATTCTGAACTCGTGTGGACTGTTTCTCTGATCGAATCTGTTTCCAGGTGGTGATGATATCGGCAGAACTTGATCCATTAGTTCAGGTTTGGCTTCTGATCTTGACGGAGTTCGGTCAGGTTGAATTTTGAACTGAATTTGTAAACGTTAATTGTTTGTCATTCCACAGTTGGTTAATATCTGGATACGGCTGTTCTTTGCATGGTAAGTACTGTTGGTGTGCTATGCTCTGCCAATACAGATACTTCTCCTGGTGGCATTGGTTTCATGTTCTTTTACTCAACAACATATCTGTGCATTTGGTGGTTGCCAAGCACATAGAATAGTAGGACAGACTGGTGACTGATCATACAGAAGGATCTTGGATCAATGAACTCAGGATCAGAGGAATATCGAATAATCTGGCATTGCTTTGTTTATGGGAGTCTTCAATTATTCTGGCAAGAGAAGCTGATCTGGTTCTGGTGTATACATTACAATTAGTAGTCGTACATCTGATTAACCCGCAGTGAGTGATGCATGTATGTTGACTAAGAAGTAACACTGGGATAAAGAGAAGTAAGCAAGTAAAGTGTAAATTTATGTAGTACACAGGGCTTGCCATTTGAGGCGATTGATCGGTCCATCGCCTAAACGCTCGCCAGGCGATCGATTTTTTGATTGCCTATTTGCTGGCCATGCTCAGTAATTTTTGGTCGCCAGATTGACGCAAATTTGCGATCGGTCAGTTTTCATTCCACTATAGTTATCTCCGCCAAGGTGAACATAGTGAACATTGGAGGAGATTAAGAGGTTGGTCGTTTTGTCCGTCTGTGTGTGTGGGTGTGTACATGTACTTTGAGGCGCCGTGTCCTTATACCAGTGCCAGATAGACGCAGGGTCGCAACGGAAGTCGATCACTGCGAGTCACATGGTCACATGACCATGAAAGGTCAAGGTCGTAACCCCATTATCTTTAGTTGTAGTTGTAGGTGTAGTAGTAGTAGTAGTAGTCGTCGTAATGTTTAAATTACTTCACTTGGCGTAGATATGCACTCTTACGTGCGTCTTCTAGTTTTGTAATTGAGAAGCAAATTTCAGCAGGCATAAATGATAACGAAAACTTTTAAAACATATTCATTCTCTAGACTGTTTTTGTTCACTCACTATGATTTAAAATTTCATTTGTAGCAGTCATGTTATGTTTCTGTCTGTTTTTGCTCGTGGATCTGTGAAAACGCTCATTGAGTGCGAAGAGTGACGCTGGTGGGCTTAGTCTTAGCCAAAACACCTACTTCGATGACAAGTGGAAGCATGATGCTTTCTGGAAAAGTTGTGGATTAAACTGGGGAAATTTCCGATGAAGAGATGCATCTTGAGAGCCCAAAATTTGTAAAAAAAACATTTGTGAGTGCTGTAGTTCTTTTATAGCTAAATCTTTTGAAGAAGAGAAGGGAAAAAGTGGAAAGCACAGGGGGGAAGGAAGGAGAGAGAAAAAAAGGAAATGGGTTGGTGAGACTTAGAGAGGTTGCTTTCTGCTGGGGAGGGAATAAGGACCCCCTGATCTTAGCATCTACAGTCTGCATTTTACAATCATACTACACCATAGGCCATAAAAACGTGGCACTTTACTTTTGTCAATATCTTTGCCAATTATTGGCCGATTTTTAAAATTCTTTCAGTGGCACGCTTTGCAGACAATTTCCAATAATGTGATTATTACACGTCCTACCACACCATAAATGCGTCTTTGCACTACCTTGTGAAATGTAGATGTAAGAGAAAACTTAGTATAGTACCAAGCATTTACGTAAGTGAAAAATACCACTTCAGACAAACATTTGTGGTGAATGATCCATATGACACTAGACTATGTTAGACCCACACAGTTTAGTGTCGTACAGATCATTCATTGCAATGTTGGTCTGAAATGTCTGAAGTGCCTGCAAAGTGTGCCAGTGAAAGAATTTTGAAAATCTGTCAATAATTGGCGAAGGTGTGGACAAAAGTAAAGTGCCACGTTTTTGATTGGCCCATCCTGTATATGTCCCCGTCGTAATCGATCGCTTACCTTGTGCGGCGCGATCGATTTTTCAATCGCCTTTCATTTTCAAATGGCAAGCCCTGGTAGTACATACTGAAAAAAGTCGTGGATGACACCAACCATCGTGTGATGACGTTGTCATGCAGTATGTCAACAGGTAAGACCTCTGTGGCCATACCGTGCCGACACGGCCGTCTTATCAGAATACGCTGCCGTATTGGTAGCCAGTGCAGTTGACACAGTATCCGTGTCGCATGTTGAGATCTGGCCCCAGTGATGAGACAGGCAGCGGCGTTCTGGATGGCTTTCAGTCTCTGAAGCAATTGATCAGTCACTGATGCCTGTGTTATAGCAGTCAATACAGCTGCCGGTGTAGCCGTACACTATTGTCTTCACTCCATCTGGTGTTTACTATTTACATTAAGCTGTTGTACTTGGGTTATTCTTGGTTTCGTCTTCTTTCTGTCTTGGCATTGAATGAAGTTTGTAGATTGTCTGGATTGGGTTCCCGGACAGTGGACATGTGTGCATCGGTTGTTTTTTCCATTGCTGCTGCTGCTGACGATGATGATGATGATGAAGGCTGTAAAGTTGTTGGTGGACTTTGATACATGATCATACTTCGGCGTCTCTATTGTGATGAGGCTGATCCAGGTATGTCTATCGAGAGTTTCTTCTGCCGGACAATAACGGTAAGTACGGTGAATATGGTAATGATGAATTTTATAGTCTTTGTGATGGTTGGTTGCCTTAGTACTGCTTGCTTCATCGGTCATTGGTTTTGGGAAGTTGGCTTGCAGTTTCCATCTGTTAGTGCTGTTAATGTGACTGCAGCAGCACTGAAGGCGTTGGACTGATTCAGTGACTAGCATCTTTGGTGCAACTGGCAGCACATCACTGGAACAGTTGTAGAGACTGCTTTACTTGGAAGCAGCTATGATTACCTCTGATGTCGTGGTGACTGACGTGTGATCAAGAGCTTGCAAGTTTCAGTCGTTCACGGTACTGTCATAACAACCTCTGCAATGGCGCTTGCACCATGGGGACAGGTGCCCCCCTGCCCTTGTTGCTTGAGGCAGAGAAATAATACGCTTTTGCGATGTAAGACTTACTCAGCTCCATCTGTCTGCATAATATGAATTGTTGATCGGTCATTTATTTGTTGATGTTATAACAGATCTAAGTGCAACAGTACAAAGCATCAAATCGCCAATTTTCTTTTCTTACTCACCTCTGAAATCATGACTATATGGCGCTGTAGAAAATTGTAATTTAAGCAGTGTAGAAACATAATGGTCACTGATTTGTTTTATTACCGTTGCTCCGGAATCGTTATACTTAGAAGAAAATATCAGTATTTTGCCATTTTGGTTTCTTTTGGATTTCATATCTATATTGGTTAGGTGATTTATTTTATATGATGTGATATTCTTATATGATATAATACCAGAAATTTAACTTCTCAGAAAATGGTGGCGAAAAGTGGCAATCTTTAGGCAGCTTAAGAAAGTGTGGCAGTTGTTACTGTGGTTGTTAACGTGTGGGTGATCTGTTGAATGTTTATATTGGATACGAAAAACAACATAGTTGAAGAATTATGCATTTTGTGTGCTGGCTTAACGTTGTTTTGGGGTTGTGATTTTTTATTGTAGCGTGAACTACGTCGACGTCCTGTGCACGCTAGTCCTGATGCGGCTTAGTGGCAATGGTCAGAACATTGCCGAAACTTTGCACCAGTTTCGTCATCTCAGGTACCATCATTTTGCTATTAATCAACTATACTTTTGCCAGCTGAATGGCATGACATCTTAAGAGTGTGTTTACGTAAAAAAATAATAATGTTCTAATGAATTTTTTATTTTTTATGTAGCCTTGGCTTGTCTTTAGCATTTTTAAAAGGCATGTTTAGTATCATCAAAAATAAGTGTTTGAAGTCGTGTTAAAATCTAGTTAAAATATGCTAGTTTCATTTGTAGGAAACACAAACTCTTGGGGGTACAATTCAAAATTTGAAAAATTATTATTAGATGGCTTTAAATGAGTCATGAAATTAAGAAAATGTTTGCGAAACCCTGTCCCTGTTTTTGGTCACATTGCAGCTGGAAGCACTGAAATTTTTGATTCGGGTCCGCATCCGCTATTCCGAAGGTCCGCTATTCCAAAATTCTATCATTTCCACTAACCATAAGGCTGACCCTAACCTTAACCTTAACCCAAACGTTAGCACTGTGGCGTGTATCTGCATAATGGACTTTCGGAATAGCGGACCTTCGCAATAGCGAGCCGGTACCAAATTTTTAAAGATCATGTGTCTATTCTGTGGGTGTAGCGTATTTTTCCCTACCCTCTCCTGATCTGTGGCTGATGTCAGATTGTGCCTGTGCGTGCGTAAGTGCGCAAGTGTTAAGAGCGATGTAACTGAACTGACATGGTTTAGTTTTTGATGAACTGACCAATGGGCAAGCAGTTATGCATTACAGTAAGCACCGTCTTATGGCGTCGGTTACTACGTGACTACTCTCATGTACACATCAACCAATCACTAATGGGCTCGCCCTGCTTACCCTTTGGTCAGTTCGTCAAAAACTCAACTGTGTCAGTTCAGTTCGGTTTCGTTGCTCTAAAGGTACCTTTATTTATGTGCCGTACATGTAATTGATCTGGTCGGCGTATTGGTTATTGACAGGCATGGCACTGCGGTCCAGCTTTTGACCTCCCACCACGATGAATGTCACATGTGACGTCCAGACCACACACAGGCACGGAGCGGGCACATGCTGTTCAGCTGACTGACAACAGTCAGACGCTGCGGCCTTGCGTCATATGACAATATATGATGGACGTTGTCAGTCGCCATACGTTACGGCGCACTTTAGCCATAGGCACCAACTCCACAGGGCGATGCTACCCAGAGTAGAAATATTATTTTCTGCCCCTCGTCCCCATACGGTTTTGTCTCAACTTCCATTGGCATCATGGCAGAAGGGGGCAGAAGGAAATCTCCCTCCTCAAATTTTAGTCTGTGGCATAGGCCTAATGTTTTATTTTTCTCGGGAAACAGAGGCTGTTCTTCCAAAAATGCTAAATTAGTTGACAAAAATCCCCTGTTTTGGGACAATTTTAGGGCAAAGTTGGCATTTTGAGCACAGATAATTTTCTGTGTCATAAATTTGCAGCCATATGTTGAAAAATTGCAACTCTCTCCCCCCCCTCCTTGCCCGGGTTGCTTCCCAACATTTCAAGCCCCGACGCCCCTAGCTGGTGCCGACTACACAGGGGCAGCAGGAAAACTGGGGCAGAAGTGGTATTTTGCTCCCACCTCTAGCTCAGGAACATTTTTTTGCTCTGAGTTCAAATACTACCTGGAATCAACTGCGCATGGTCATCGGTTCATAGCAGTCTGCGACGTATGACATTTCTTGTACACAGTACACTGTAACAGTAAAAATTGCTGCATCCAACAACTTGTCTGACTACCGACTCTGATTGGTTCACTAGTTATTTGTAGTATTTTAGTTTTTGTATTGTGAACCACTGTTTCTTTTTGTATGTGGTTTATAATTTTTTGATTGATTGATTGATTAGAAAGCCTGTGCTTTCCATGAACATTTCAAACATAATTCTAACATTTCCAGTTCGTCCACTAGGCCCACTGCCAAGTGCCAACATCCTGGAAACTTTAATTCCCTCTGCATAATGTCGCCGTGCATCCCCGCAACGTCAGTTCCATGTGAACGACTTTTTCAGTTCAGTAAAATAAATTGGGAACGAAAAAACATGATCATCTCTTTCTTCGATGAACGTGAAGATTATTGCTTTCAGCTTATTTCTTTGATTTGTTTGATAATATTTTTTTTAATATGAGGTTATTCTGACATTAAAAATGGGTATTCCCGGGACAGTGTTTTTATAGGCCTATTCTTTTTACTGTAGAAGTGCCTGGATGCTATGTTACCAGGTGCTGTGTATAGTTCAAGCGGTTGTTGTTTCGTCCTGCGCTAAAGACAGATGTATCTCGGATCTGGATTATTACCGGAGGGCGTTGTAGTGTGAATCGTCGTTGAATGAGTCTAGCTGTTACCTGTCGAAGTGGTGAAAGTCGGTTGCTGTGGTGTTGCTTACGTCAATCACAGGCCCGCGAGGAGCTATGATGTTGAACACTGATAATTACACGCCGCTATGGCAGCAGATGTAACATGTTTTTTCACCGTCTGCCTCTATACAGTAGCTTACTGTCTAGTCTGCGGTCGTCTATAATGCTGTCTGAAGGTCATTGTACACGGCGCGTCGGAAAACAGTACTGGAATGTTTTGCATTTGAGTTGCCTGCTCGAATTGGTTTTACACCCATCTTTTTCACAGTTATCAGACATGCGCCGATGTCATCCGTTGCCTGCGGACATGGGAAGTGTTAGAACAAATATTTACTTCGACAAACTGGTCCGTGTCCCTACCTCGAGCTCGATAGTTTTGATTTCAGAAATTCACTTTTCGAACGTGACGTAATTGATTTTAATGACTGACCTTGTATGCTCATAAAACAAACTGCGTCGTGTAGGTTGCTAATGGGCCTTATGTAATGTTAGTATTTTTATTCGATTTGCTAATGCAGCACGTTTGAATGTTGTGCTAGCTTGTTTTTTTCACTTTTTCAACCTTTATAGTTGAGTTTTTTTAACAAAGTGCACATATTTTTAAACAAGTGTGCAGTATGCACTGTAAGTTATATTTTTGGCCTGCATGCATGTGCAGTGCGCCATAGGTCTAATTTTGTTTTTAGCGTGTCTTGGGCCTTCGAATTTGTTGAAGAGGCGAGGTGGTTGACATTTTGATATGTCAGATTTATTTCATTATGCCTAAATCTGTGGTGGCTCTGTGCTATTTGGGCGTAGGCCTACGTTGCCAAGTGAAGTGTTTAGGCTCAAGCTTCAGACTAGTATCATCAGCGTCAGCGTCATGTGATAGCGTGACTGTCAAGTGATGCTGCATAATGCATATGCACTGTGTCCCAAAAAAGCATCCGTAACATTTTCGACTGTAACATGAAAACCAATTATCCGATTTTAATAATTTTTGGTATCAATATTCCCGAAACAGCTGGCCATTAAACATAAAACATATTTTGTTCAAATTTCTGACTGTGGCTGACATTTCATTTAGTTGTCCATTTTTCAACTGCCTGCAGTAACATTGCTTGAAGAGACAGAGACACTTTCTCCATTTATTGACAGCAGTATCGATAATGTCGAATTTTTGGATGTCCTTTTGACTGTCTAAAAGGATCGCCGACTATCGATTGCAACTAATCGATAGCTGTGCTGACACCCTGTATAAAAACCTGAAAACTTTTCCCAAATCCTAGTTTTTGACCAGCACTGTCCTGAGCGCATGCTGTTGACTTTATTAACCTACATCGGCCTGGCCAAATAGCGACTGACATTCTGTTGCCATTGATTAGCCATTAGGCCTACGATGCACGGACGATCGACCTACTTGACCAAGTAGACATATTTGCACCGAGCGATGCAACTTTCGTCTTGTAAACAACTTAGTCACTGCAGTAGCTAGAAGTTACAGACACAAAGTGACATGAAATTAATTAACTGCAGGCCTAAATTGTATTGTAGGCCTATGACTGATTGGCCATTTGAGTGGCAGAAAGCTCTGTCTGTGTATCTGGAATCCGCGGACCGCTTTCTCGGATTAGGCTCAGTTGCCGGTTTTATTTTTTTCCATTTTTCGTTCTTCGGCGTTTTTTTACGACTGGTTAAAGCATTGATCAACATTGTACACTGAGGCATGAAAACACACCGAAATTTTTTTCATCATAACTTGTTTGAAGAAAAGTGATCCAATTTTAATAAGTTTTACTACGAATATTCCTGATACAACTGGCCATCAACCGACCGTTTAGTTTCCCACCTCACCTATTGTCTGTTTCTGCACTACCTGGGGAAAGAAAACGAACAAAATATTGCATTTTAGCCACTTTGGTATTACTGCTTAATCAAAACAACACAAAACACACATTCTGTCCATATTTTCATCGTTTTAGCTGATAGTTTATATAACTGTCCATTTTTAACTGCTTACAAAATATTCTAAATGTTGGCCCACGAACATGGGCTCGGCTCGGAGACACTTTCTCCATTCGTTGATAGCAGCATCGGTAACGTTCTGCTCCAGACCAACCCAGACTTCACTAGTCGCTTCTTGAATTCATCAATATTCCTGAATGTTTGGCCTATTTAATAGACGTGCTGCTACACAACAGTCAAACCTTGTAATTGATTGGCTTTTGGTGGCCACATATCCAGAAAGATAACATTTTATAAAGTTTTTTTGTTGATTTTAATGCATATTTTGTCTGTTCTGTTTTTCCCAGGTAGTGCAGAAGCAGATGTTGGGTGAGGTGGGAAACTGAACGGCCATTTGATGTCCAGTTGTGTGATAAATAATGTTTACATCGTACCAAAATTATTAAAGTTGGATAACCCTTCTTGAAATTATGGTAAAAATTGGTGTGTTTTTATGCCTCACAGTGTAGGTAGTTACTATACTAGTAATACTACCCGTCTAGCTCGACTGTCACGCGTGCGACACATTAGGATACACGATGCACACGTCGAAATGCTGGCCTGGCTGCTGTATCATTAATGGATTATTTAATTACACCACGGTATAACATACCGATACTGTTGTGCTGTTTTGCCAAGCTGCTGCGGGGCGGCAGCATCTGCCTAGTGCCTTCACTTGTGTGACGTCATACAGTGATGACGTAGGCATCACTGAGGGGGGAGGTTAGAGGCCTATACATACAGGTGCGCCGCTGACGTAGCATTATTAAGTACTAGACTACGGTGCACGTTGAATCCAGGTTCACTGGCTGCTATACATGTAGCCGACGGTGGCGTATTCCGGATTTGGCAAGGGGAGCATGCCAAGCGTAGAGTCCACAGAGGGGGGAGGGTCAAGCAGTGGTCAAAGTATGAATGAAGAGGTGAGAGGACTCTACTTCTCCATTCCTTGCCATTATGCCTTCCTTCTTCACTCTCTTGTCTTCCGTGCTCTTTCTCCCCCTTTCCTTTCCTGCCCCTCCCCTTAGGCCACTTAAATGCAGCTATAGATGTATGGGAACTTGGGAAGCGCTATAAGCTCCCACAGCGGGGTCTGGGGCAAAGCATAAGCGTAAATCGTATTGTATTTAGTGTATTTGGACCTTAAAATCTTACGTCCTCTGGCACCAATTCTACTAATTATCCTGAGAGTTGCTTGACCACGATAGGTAGGCCTAGAGTAACAATAAAGACTGAAAATTGGAGGCGGGAATTACACAGTGACCCATAGATGTGATAAACGTTTACAAAAAAATCTTTGTAAACGCGTTTATTATTTTGTCAAAGTTTGTAAAACGGTTGTCACAGAAGTGGAGTAAGACATTCTTTGACAATGAAAAAAACTTTTATTGGAATTATCCAAATAATAGGCCTAATATTCAAACTTACGCTCTGTGTACGTTTACTTTTAGTTTACAAACGTTTACAATCTTTTTCCTAATAAACGCGTTTATTAACGTTTATTATAATTTTTTTGACGTTTATCACATCTATGGTTATTGGTTACTACTTCGATGCCTGTGTGTCTGCGCACGGGCAAACCACAGTCGCTTACAACTTACGGAGATTTCTGTTAGGGCTAGATTTAAGGTTAGAGTCAAGATTAGGGTAGGGCTAGTGCCAGTGTTCATTAAGTACGATTTTGCCGTCTAAAATGGGCTTTGGTTGCCATGCCGCGTACTCATGTATGATATAAGAATACGCAACCGGGAGTCCGGGAGTCGTGTTCTGTCGCCATGAATTCTGGGAGAACTTGTTTTCGTGCGCCGTATACTGTTGAACTTTCTTTAGCTCATTGTATGGCGCACTTTTAATTAGCAGTGGGCGGCGGTCAACAGGCGTGAAGTGTGGTCGAATGGTCGATGCTGCACTGCGATGCTTGATGCTAACTAATTACAATACGTGTTGTGTGCCGTGGTGCTGAATTGTTATTCACGTTAGGTCGAGTGGACACCTGCCCCCCCCGACCCCGCCG
>Ga0209454_1001458_pt1 | contig 14832 bp, 9 predicted proteins | sample WorMetHERISLAND1_2_FD_187400 | JGI IMG/M metagenome (GOLD analysis project Ga0209454, IMG submission 187400) | Marine gutless worms symbiont microbial communities from Max Planck institute for Marine Microbiology, Germany - Olavius geniculatus... | ecosystem: Host-associated > Annelida >...
ACCACAAGCTTACTTACAAGTACAGGTACAATCAGCCATACATTCACAGTGATATCTACACATAGCATTAGACACACACCTACGATGCCAGGGCAGAGGTGCTACAAACATGACTGACGACTAACTCGACAAGAAAATGTAACGCACACAACGAGAAATACTACAGTAAGCTTAACCAGACGCGAAACAAATCGACAGCACGATTTTCTACAAGTGTCGTACACACATCTCGGCCACGAGCTTACTAAGACACAACGCAGCTTGACAGTGGCCTACTAGAACGGCTGCATATGCCTAAATAAAGTTTATGCTCTAAAAACCGAAAAAGCTATAGATATATTTAATTGTCTAGTATAAAGCGAAAATGTTTATGGTTGTAATTTTTTTTACAGTTATTGTTGTTACAATTAAAGGCGTTGAAAGTTCGGTTCAACTTGTGCACATCGAGACGACAGAGCTCCCTCGTTACTTTGCAGTCGTCTCTCAGCTGACTCGCCAGGTAGCGCCTGTGTCGGCGGACGGTGGCTTGATCTGTACACCGCAAGGAACCAAGGTGTCCTTCCCGCCGGACGCTTGCTGGCGTAGCACTAAAGTAGCCGTCAAGGTCAGTGTCACTTATCACTCATTAGTGCATCTTCGCTTTTAGGGAGCTTGATCAACGTCAATGTCCGCCACTTTGACGGTCCTACAAATACAGCGCCCCTGCTTTGCCGCATCGGTGAACTTGTAAAAAATAAACGAGGTCTTGTTCCATTTCAACCTAAGTAACTATGGCTTTTTTGCAATTTGCATGCAATAAAAGTGTGCAGCTTTAGAATAGGCATTTTTATTTCTGCAAAACAATCAAAACGGAAACAGGAGCAAATAGGCTTCGCTGCAAATAACTAATGGAATAGATGTTAACTTTGGGAAGACCCGCTGGTCCCTTACAACATTTGCTGCTACGTCAATCCGACTCTGCTGCTGATGGTGTGATAATGATGGTACAGTCGATAGACGTGAAGATGGAGGTCGTGGCGAGTATTGCCGGCGAACGAGTGATTGGCGTCAGTTCAGTGGTGACGATTGATCCCAGACGTCGCAAGTTTCACCGTCCGGTCACTGTCTCAGTGCCGCTGACTGCCGTACCCACTTCACGCCAGGTCGCTGCCGCAGCCTCGGACCTACGCCTCTTCTGCAACCTTGCAGGTACGCCGCCAATTTCTAACTCCGCAGCGCTTATATGTCTGTCATATTATGTGTACAAAATATCTTACATTATCGACGCATTAAATTAGTTCGACTTGGATAAGTTGGACTGTTGCTGGGAGTTAATCACAGAAAGTATTGGCTCGCGTTTGCTACAAGCGACCCTTATAGCCAGGCAACGTGACGCTATCCGACTCTGTCCGCGTGTCTGTCTGTAGCTCAGCTAGCAGTCGCAAGCCACGTTGCCTACCAGCTTTATTCATTACTGATTATTAATGTACCACGGATTAAAGTGTCTTATTATTTTTGCAACATACATAACCATATCAGCTTTTCCTACGTTATTTTTTGAGGCGATCTTGGTTTGAAGTGTTTGAAGAGACGCCTGCTGAGAGTTGCGTAGCTACGTTTTTGTACAGCTTTTGAATCTCTGCATTTCTTGCAAATAAACGTGGTCATTATTATGTATGTTTATGTAATCTGTGGTAAGTGTATGTGGCTGAGTTGGTGTACTGTTGACGTGTGGTTGAATGTAGATGATCACGGAGTTGACTCGTGGGATGACATAACCGGTACAACTCCGCTCACTGTCAGTGATAACATCGTCTCATTCGTTACGTCTGTCTCAGCCAGGTACACACTCATCGTTTTTTGATTATATGCCTATGCAGCTTTAAAGTAAGATATGTTAGTAGTGTTTGTGTAGTTTCTATGTGGAAACTGATAGGCCTACGCTAAATATTATTTTTCTTGTGATGATCACCTTGATCAGGATCAGAATCCAGATAGGCCTACAGTCGTTTGCTCCAAATCTACCAGCGAGAGATATTTTTTGTCAAAACCGATCGTTTTGCATATCAATATAACGAAACGCACAGTGAAAACTATTTTCAGTTAGGTATGATTCAATCGTAGCAGAAATAAGTTGAGTGTATGAAAAATCTTTGCAATTAGTTGAATTTTTTTGTGAGTTGTTGCTATTTGCTATCACTTTTTGATATGATGATCATTGATGAGGATCCGGATTTGGATCCAGAATTTTTTTTTCGAGTTCAAAATTTTTTCGACTATGCAGCGCATCTTATAGATTTCCGTGCCAGTGACTGTTGGTAGTGTGGTGATTGTAGCTACGTGTTGTTGGAGTGCCGATGTGAGGCAAGTCGTGAGGCAGCGCCTATTGCAGCTGAGATCTACCAGGAAGCTATTGCAGTGCCGTACCTCACAGCACTGACAGTGTTCGCTCGGCGGCACGGCCCATTGGAAGGACGCATCCAGCTGTTCTGCACGACTGAAGACCGGCCGGCCGGCAGGTCGCTTGAGAAACGAGACGACTACGTCAAAGTAGCCTTTCTACACGACGTCGAGGTACCAGCCTAATAACTCCATTTTCTACCGTATGTAGTGACACGGATAACCTTTCACTGTAGACCCACTAGAGGCTGGCTTAGGTTGACTTAGGGCGTATACGAAGTGAAAGAAATGAACTGAGCCGCGCATTTAGCGGATTTGCTAATAACAATTTATTAACAGACAAGTTCATTGAAGCCAGGTGCAGTTTACAAAAATGACGCATATATTGCACAGTCAGTAATATGGATACTTAAGAGCGTACTGTAATACGTCCGTTAGTGGGGAACTGGTTTCATTTCACATGAGCACCGTCTACTAAATATTGTATTACTTAATGAGAAAAAGTCTAATCAGGCGTTACGTCCATCAGTTAGTTTCAAGTGTTCCTTTGTTATCCAATGTCTTTTATAGTTTATGTAGCTTTCGGAAGTTTTTGCACTTACATTTGTTTTATGCAATGAAAGATTTTCTGACTTTTATACTTATTTAATATTTGCTTGCTTGCTCAGGAGAACACTGTGTTGTATGCGAATCCCAGGTGCACGAAGGCAAGTCGCTTTACGTGACTCTGACGGGCAACATTGCAGCAGGAGTTCCGTATCCGCCCGGTCAACTGTCGCTGTCGTTCCAAGCGTTCCACGAGAACCGGCTTCCGTTCTACGCGCGAGTGCTGAACCCGCAGACTCCGGCCGTGGGACGTCTGATTGTCACGGAGCGTCCTCAGCGTACTGGGACGATGGCGGTCGCCGTGCCAGTGACTGCTTGTCTGGACGTCTACCTGCCCGACATCACCGGCGCAGACGCAGACGCTGAGACGACACAGATATTCCAGCGCGCCGACTCTCAACCTGCTACGCCTACAGGTGACGGCACGCACCCTGTTCTGATTGTGTTCTGTAATGTAGGTTTCCTTCGATCTCTGGAGTGTGTCGGGATGTGGATTATCGACGGTGACAGGTAGATGTTTGTGTCAGCTACTCCTACAGGTTACAACACCTCCTTTCCCTGGGCTCCAGCCTCTACACAATTATTGTATCGGTGTAGGCTGACAGATTATTTTATGACCAGTTTCCAAATAAATTTGAGTTCGCCATTTCTTTTTGATTTTCTCGTCAGTTTGCTTTAACGCGTGTATTTGCTTATGCCAGTTCAACCAAACCAGTTCAATCTACTCTTCAGCAGTACAACTGTTTTCGTCTTTGAACTTTAGGGCTTAACTGTATAACTAACTGTACTGCTGGTTGCTTATCAATATTTGTGATTCATGCATAGATGTTAAAAACATTGATTTGCAAATTTAAAAAAACATTTTAGAAACATGTTTTTTCACTTTTATCAAAAAAACATTATAAAACATGCATAAAAACATTAAACTGTAGATGTTTCTAATCGCTATTTTTTCGCTATTATACACGCAAAGAATATCTAACTCAGATAATTAAAAACCTACTATTTGTAACAACTAAAAAGCGGAATGTACTAAATGTACACATCAAAAACAGCTGAGCGCAATTTGCCCATGAGAAATAAATCATATTTCTAATTGTGTACGTTTATGTTTTAACAAGAACAAAAAACACGACATTAAAAAACACAAAAACATTCTAAAAATTAAAAACATTATAAAATAGCAAACATTAAAAAATAAAAAAAACATGAAAACTTGTTTTTTAAACTTTTATTAAAACACATTTTAAATGTTTTTTTACATTTACGAATTCACGCAACGTTACAAGGATACTTGTTGCTTTATGTTGTAAGTTTCGGTACATCCAGTGTGCAGCCATTCGAGTTTGTGAACCAATTCGGTATGACCATATGGCCGTGGCCCGTGGCAGTTTTAAACGTGACAATATGGCTGCTAATGGTTTTTTTCATAGCACTTTTTGGCACTACGTAGTGCGTCTTTATAGCACTTACCAAAACGTACTACATAGAGCCAGAAATCAGCAAAAATTGTTTTCACATTGCTTACTGTCAGGCATTGTAACATATAAGCGGTTGAGCTAAGGATACGTGTGGCATGGTCACAGAGGAGCACATTTCGAAGGCGGAGCTGCGTCTAACTGACATCGCGGAGGCCGTGCAGAAGGACTGGATACAGTTGGCGGCACAGCTCGGCGTCGGACCGTCGGAAGTCAGTGACATCCAGACGGACTTCGACGCGGACGTGGAGCGAACACTGGTGATGTTGCACCTGTGGGTCCAGTCGAGTGGTAGACAGGCGACGGGCAACGATCTCGAGGCGGCGCTCAGTGCCATCGGTCGCGCTGACGTCATTCGACGCTGCATGTACAACGTCAAGGAGGTCACTGACGTCAACGAAAAAGCCGTCGCCAAGGGATATCTTGATAAGAGTACGTCAGACTAACGATAAGAGCCTTTTTCGTATTTTCTACTGAATTGATTGTTGACGTTTCTGTTTGTCTTGTTTCTCATATTGTTAGCCTATTGTGAGCAGTGTGTGATGTTTCGCTCAGCAGTGTGTGGCAACCGACAATCTATTCCGTCTCCACTTTTTCAATTAGTACGGTAGTTTTTATCATAGCTTTGTTCTGTCTGAAATAAATTCGACCGTTTGCGGATTATTACATTATGTTTTCTAAAATTTACTGTTTGAGCCGTATGAAATTACGACTGTCGTTACTGGTGTTAGCTGCTTTATAAGAGCTAATAATAAAACATTTAATAAATACTTGAATGGTGTTTGATACTGCCATTAAGACGTTTAGAAATAAAAAATATACATAATGCAATTGTTATAATTGTTACAAAGTCAACTGCGGTTGTTATATTTGCATTTTGAAAACAGTTTGATGTATTTTCATGTGTATTTACGTGTTGTCCATAGCTTACGATCCGCTGAGAGACGAGATTGGGACGTGGACGGAGCTTGGGTCTTCTCGCGCGTCGTCATATCATGCTTACAGTGACTACGAGTCATCAAGGGTAAATACACAGCCAGACTTCAACGTGAACTTGCTCCGCTTTAATAAAATCATGAATGATACAGTTAGACAGAATGATTCTTTTTTGTATTATTTATATTTTTATTAACAACGCCGGTCTTATAAAATTAAAAACGGAAATTCAAAGGAAGAGTATTGACTTGGAAATGTATTCAGCACAACAACAGCACGCCACTGGACATTTTACTGTGGGTAACTGATGTAGCGAAATAAATTTTCCAAAACAAATCTGCAGTACTAAAATAAACATGTACAAAACACTGTGACATTGCAAAAAGTATAAAGGGATGCACGGATGCTATTTTTTGCTTCTGCTGATGGAATGCAAAGCTACGTTGATTTTGTGCAGGGATCAGAGTCAATGTACTACGAATCTTCGATCGAATCCGGAAGTATTGATGTTCGCAGAAAAGACTTACGTAAGTCATCATGGGGTCTTTATAGTGACAGTGATGCATATTTTTGGAAAAAAATAGAATTGATTGTTTGCGGTTAGTTTCACCTTTGTATCAGTTGTTTTGCAACCGACCAAGTTGAGAAATGCTAGTCCTATATTTCTGTCCTCAATTTTGGATCTGTTATTGACGATAAAATATAAATCTTGTTGTTAACTGCTAAATGTGTAGTTCAGCCACGACCGAAGAACGTAACAGGATCGCGATCTCCTTCGTTTTACACAGCCTCGCCTGCAGAGTCCGACACTGAAACCATGACCGGCATGTGTTTATGCTTTCATTCTTTCATTTTTCTCCCCATCCATTACTCAAGTTTAAATAGAAAGAGATGAATCGCTGTTATACAACAACACGGGTTAAGTAAAATTGTCAACAAAGACAGTCATTACACAGCATTCTCATGATAAACTTACACTTACTGCACAATAATAATGTCGTAGGGGCCGAATTGTGGTCGTAATTTGCAGAATAAAACGTTAATTTTAAACAAACCAGCTAATTGTTACTGTCAGATATACATTGTGAAAAGCTTTGGCATTTAATACCACGTTTCATGACGTCGTGTTTTTCGGTGATGTGCAAAGAAGCAGGTTTCATGGGCCAATCACTCATTGAATGCAATATACACCTGCCAGTACAAACAATAGTCCATTAAACGTAAAAGTTTTCTGATTTTTTTTGTTTCTACATTGAACATAGGTTCGTGCACAGTGTGCTATATATTACAAAATGCATATATTGTTAATGAAAAAACCAAACTGCGTTTGGAAGCGTTCTTCATATCTCTGAAGGTTAAGAAAAGTAAGAAGGGAGGAAAGGAACAAAAGGGGAAAATGCAAACAGACATTTGAGTTTGAATGCTTTTAATGCAGCTGTGTGTGGACTTGATATCTGCTTTTGTTTGCGTGAACTTTAAGACTTCACAGAACTTTGTGTCGCATGATGTGATGTGGTTGTATATTGGCAGCCGGCGATCAAGACGTGGAATATGAACTTGAAGAAGTGTGGGATGGAACTACTTGGCATGTCGTTCATAAAATGCTGCCTAAGAAGACAAATAAACCTGCAGGTAGCTAGCAATCTGGCATTGCATTAACAGTATTTTTGAATGTTCTAACAATGACTGCCCGTGATCCATAAATTACAGTTGGTATGCAGAAAATTTTGTTGTATTTCTGTGGTTTTTACACAATAAAACTGTTCCTAGCTAATTCCTTTGTTTTAATCTCACGTGGTAGGCCATGCTAGCTATCTAAAATATTTTTGAAAACATGTCAAACAGTTAAATTTAATATGCCGTTGTGAAATTCCGACATGCTCATTGAAATCATCGCGATTGTACTATGTAGAATTGTCAGATGAAGCGGCTACACCGTCAACGGTTGTGACTGAAGTCCTCACTCGTCCAACGCCACAGCAGCCGCAGCAACAAACAGCTGATATCCGCGCCCGTAAGCTAACAAGCCTATTAATTGTTCACGGAAAAAATTGTAGACGGATAAGTAGAATTACTCAAGTTAACTTAAGGTAAGGTCAAATGTGTGGTGCAGTTCTACACAATTCTAAACATTTCTACATATTTCGGCATGGTCACTTAATTAATCAGATTTTATTTCAGGCCGAATGACCCATAAACGCTGACAGCAGGATGTAAATACCAAATACTAAACTATCATTAATATAAAATAATATCTGTACACATTTGTATAATTTACGCAGAATGGTTCGTGCAAAAAATATTTGTATTAATATGCGGATACTAAAAAACTGCAGTAAATGAAAGTCATTTTCAAATTTCAAGGCAAGCAAGCTAAGTAAAGTTTACTGAGTGCTGACAGGAGCAATATACATGAACTGTATGTGTAACAGCTGCAGCAGTAGAAGTGACGGTGAGCGCTGACGTCGAAAGCGTGAAAGTCGACGTGATGCCGACGCCAGCGGCAGCAGCTGCGCCGAGTGATGTGAGAATGGACAGAGATCGTCCTGCAGCTGACATAGCTGACTTGAAACGACAACAAGCCGCTGCTGAGCCGACAACAGCAGTCAACAGTGTTTCCAAGCCAGCACCAATAGAACCAAGCAGAACGGTAATGGAGGGTGATATAGTAAAACAGTCTGAGGAGATGCACAGCGAAGACATGCTCAACGACGGAACGACCGTCAAGAAGAAGTTGACGACGATCAAACACGTGCAGCCGGTCACTACGATCGTTCAAGAGGTCGACGGCACGGAAGAACACTTCACCGTCGACAAACTGCTAGGTACCGAGACAGACGAAGAAGTCCTCGTACTGGAGCCGGGCGTGCTGCAGCTGACGGAAGACCAACTGGAGAATGAGACTCAGGTGGATGAGAATGAGGACACGCTGGAGGACGGAACGTGGGTCCGACGAAAGGCCACGACAGTCACCGTGAGATACAGGAAAATACCGTCCGTCGGACCCGCATCTCAGCCAGACATGAAACCATTGGAAGACCAGTCCACCGCATTACAGTCTAAGCCGAGCATCATCCCGGTCAAACTCACCAAGCTGGAGCCGCTATCCAAGGACCGTACTGGAGCTATCACTACAGACGCCGCTGAACAAAAACCAGTCGAGGAGCAGAAACCTTTGACTGACGAGCGAGACGCGACAAAGCCGCGGTCCGGCTCACCGTCTCTGTCCGTCGTTCGACTGACAAAACTCGAGCCGTTGTCTTTCGAACGCGGCAACGGCGGCACCGTTCCAGACCAGAGAGGACCTGAAGTGCCCGAACCGGCGGCAGAACAGCCAAGTTTTGGTGTCCAGCCGACCGGCGAGGATGAGATCGTTCCTGTACCAAGCTCTAGTCAGATGCGAGGCCGACCGGCTTGGCTGCCAACAACGACCGCACCACCACAGGACGACGATCTGGAACTGAGAGCTGCCGACGTCGACAAAACGACGATCCAAGCTGAACCGAGCGTCGAGCAGTTTGCCCCAGCACCAACGTCCAACATCAAAGCTGCCGACGAGCAGCCGATCACGGAAATATTGGCTTCTATTCCAGGTTCTGTCTGTCACATAGCTTTGACGAGTTAACGTCATTTGCAACAGCTGACTAAGATTTGTTCTATCATGTTAAATACGATATCTTGATGTATGTCTTACAAGCGTACATGTGTAGTACTTGATAATATTCTGCACATTTTAACGTATACAGGGTTACAGGCCTATTATTTCCTCACTGAAAAAGTGACGTTAATAGGCCTAATTATAGCTTATAAAACAAAATGAACGAAAAATGTTCAGAAATTTATTGGCGAGTAGCCTAGTTTAGATCTTTGTATATGTAGTGCCTTTTTGAATTGATTTACTGATTATTGCCTTTCATTTCACGTTAATATGTGTAACGCAGTACATGATTTATTGCCACATTAAAATGTACTAGACTTTCTGTGTACTAGGATATTGATTGGTGTTTTTGTCTGTAGCGTTCACAGTCCCCGTATTCGACGAGACAGCAAAGATTGAACAACGACCGGAGGATCTTAAAACCGCGCCAGACGTCACGTCTGAGCAAGTTCCGACGCCAGACGTTAGCTCTCCGAGATTTGAGACGATCCAGGCAAGCACACCGGCTGAAAAGCCGACGCCGAAGATGAGTTACGAAGCGGCGGAGGGCGAACTGCGGACGACGACCGACGAGACAGAGAGTCAAGAGACGACAGACGACGGTCGAACGATCACACGACGTGTCAAGACTAGTCGCTACTACCAGCCGCTGATTCACCGTACACTGGTCGACGGAGTGGTCGTCAACGAGACATCGGAGGATGTGCTGGTAGGCAGCTATGTGGATGAGTACTGCTACGACGCTCCGTCGGACCTGGTCGACGTTCACTCGGCCAGCGTCGAGACGCAGACTTCCGTCGACGAGACCGAGCAGACTTTGACTGACGGCACGTGGCTGCGTCACAAGGTCACTAGAGTCACGGCGTACCTCGCCGTTGACGATGAACCACAGCAAAGCGTCCCCAATGCACGCACAGAACCGTCTAAACCCGCTGCTGAGACTGTCGAACCGCTTGCTGGTCCACCGGCGGATTTAAAACACGGGGATGAGCTAGATCAAGAAATCAAGACGGATATTGGGCTTCAGAAAAATACGCCTGATGGAGGCCCTGAATCCAAAGAATTTGCTGCTGGAAAAGTTGAACGTGCTAATGATCAGGTTACGTTAGAGTCAGTTGAAAAGCCGGTCGATACTACCCCACACCTAGAAACAGAAAAACCCCAGCTAGAATCAGAACATCGTTCTGTCCCAGCTACAGAACAGACTGACAGCCGTGATCTTACACAAAAGGTTGAGCCTTCTTCTGCTGTAATTGAAGCAGAGCCAGAATGTGGAAAAGATCAAGTCGCTGTAGTTTCGCGTGACGAACAAATAACAGCTGAGGTCGTGACGCCAGGCAAAAGATCTACGACGGTCGAAGAAAAAGAACCGATGCCCGTGACAGAGGATTTGATAATGGCTGTACCAAACGCTAGACAAAACAGGACTCGACCTGTAATAACCGCGGAACCTCTCACAAGTTCTTTTGATGAACCGGAAACGTTTCCACTAGGTGAGCAGTTGATCGAAGAGCAACCGATTGCCGAACAGTTTGCATCTCCATGCCGTGATCTAGAACCGGTCAGTGAAGAAACAATTGCCCCGACATTTCGAGCTTCTAGAGAACCAGCAACACTAGACACAACAAAACTAGATGCTGGAAGTACGGAAATAGCGTCTTTGCGCGTTAATAAGAAGCCAGAACCAACAGAAGAGCAGTGTGCTATCCCGCTAGCTGCTGTTACAAAAATAGACGATTCAGTCAGTAAAAGAACACACGATTCTGCCACAGATGTTGGCGAAGCGGAGGTGACACCTGTGTCGGAAGAATTGATAATGGCCGTTCCAAATCCTCGTCTGGAAAGAGCTCGACCTCCTATTACCGTTGCGCCTATAACCATCTCATTTGACGAACCAGAAGAGTTGATCGAAGAATGTCCTGCTGTGGAACAGTTTTCAGCAGCACCGGCGTATGAGTCGAAGCCAGTTGAAGAAGACGTAATTGCTCCGAGTATTCGCCCTCCAAAAGAACCGATAAAAGACGTACCTACTGCTAAACTAGACTATATACAAAGCGAATCAGCGCCAGTAACGGCAGAGCAACAAGATCTGGCGAAACCAACACCACATAGCACAACCGTTGAACAAATACCGGATACCGTGCTTGACTCTAAAGATTCTACCACAGAAGCTGTACCTGTGACCGAGGAACTAATAACCGCTGTTCCTAACACACGACAAGAGTGTCTACCGCGGTCCAGTGTAGTTACGATGCCTATAACAAGCTCGTTCGATGAACCGGAAGACTTATTACCGGATGAACAACCGATTGAAGAACAGCAAACTGCTCAACATTATTCATCACGGGCATTTGATTTAAAGCCAGCTGAAGAAGAGCTCATTGCTGCAGACATTCGACCGCCGAGATCTCGAGATACAACAATACTGGACAACGGAATTGTTCTGCCTAAAGCAGTTGACAGAACTTCGTTCGTTCCGGTTGAAGGGATCAAGGCAGCTCCTGAAACAGTTCAGCATCAGCCGTGTTCCATAGATAAAAAGGCAGTACCTACAGTTGACCAGGCGCGAACAAGACCTGTGCTGGTGCTAAAGTCTGAGAGCGACGCAAAACCCGCAGGGCCAGGGGCTTCGACGTTCGTGTCTACTTTACCGCCGCGACAGCCGCGAAGACCCCACTCAGCCACCGAGATGACTCCACGACGCCACGGCATCGAGTCGCCACAACCCGGAGTCTCCTCAAAACCACGAATGCGACGCGAATCTCCGCTATCCTTCGTTGACCGGCGTGGCCACGCCGCGTCGCCAACGTCACCAAGCTTCGAGGATTTCGACAGTCCGGTGTTCTACGACGGATGCCGACAGGTAAAAACACGCAGCAAGAAGCTGATCACACGCAAAGTACGCAAGGTACGGCACGACGGCGAGGTGGTGGAGGACATCGTGACGGAGGAAGTACCGGACTACGGCTATTCTGAGACGTCTAGCGTGCGCTCAGGACAGAGTCCGGCTGTCATCTCACCGCGCACTGCATCTGTCTCGTCTCTGACGCCGGTCGAGCCCAGATCACCCGGAGGAGACTCTTTGTCATCACAGTCCAGTCTTCGCGTGTTTACCGACACTGTCGAGGGTGAACCGGAAGTGGTAACTGATGTACAGGAGCGCGAGGAGACGCTGCCGGACGGCCGTGTCGTCATCCGCAAGATCATTCGCACGCGACAGAAACAGACGATCGTCAAACGAACGGTGATGGAAGGTCCTCCGGCCGACGACGAGCAACCTACCGAAGTCAGCGGACAGCTAGCGGTCGCCGCCGGCGGCGAAGACATTCAAAAGCCGAATATCCGGACATATTCTGACGCAGTGGATATGAGACCGTCGACGGAGACTGTGTCGAAGGACGTCGAGGAGGTCCTACCGGACGGAACGGTGCAGAGAAAGCTGACGACGATGACGTCGACGCGACAGCTCAAGACCGAAAGGACGGTGATCGAGGGTCCGTACGTGCCAGAGACCGTGAACCAAGCACTGCAAGGCGACGTCTGTCGTCTTGACGAGACAGCAGCGGCAGCGCTACCCCAGTCACCGACCTCGTCGTTGTCTGCATCCCGTCCAATGTCCACGACCTCCAAGACCAGCGGCTCTTCTCGTACATCTCCGCGACCCAAGTTTCGTATTGCCATGGAGTCGCCAACTCCGCCGGCGACAGCAGCTGCGGATAACGGAGGCACTCCGCCGTCGAAGACAACGGATTCATCCAAACCTACTGACAGCCAGCGGTCACAGAGCGATCAGTCCTAGTGGTCCACGCAGCCAGGCCATTGACTGTCTGAATTAGTCTGTGCAACGGCAAAACTGTCTGGGCTATAGCGACCGCGCTAGTATAGGCAGTTACGTACAGAGAGAAAAGCGCTGTGCAGCACAGACTATTCATTTCTGTGGTGGACTTTCGCAGCACGTTCTTCAACGCAGAATAACAATCACTGCCGTTCACTTGCGACTCTTATGTGCGTACCTGGGACGGTGCTTGGGGCTAAATCAATGTTACATCATTTTGTCAATAGGCACGATCTTGCCAGCTAATTTGTAAGTTTCAGTCAAATGACTTGCATGCGATTTCGGCAACGATTGATTTCGTTATGCGTTTTCGTTCCAGTGACTGACTTTTAACGTGTGCTTGTTAGCGTAGTCGTATAATATAATATAACGTGTTAGCTTTTGTTTCAAGCATCAAACCTCAATTGCTTCTCCCAAAGACCACTGACCTAGCGCAGCACTTAGGCTTATTTGTGTATTACACGTCTGAATAAAAATGCATTGACTTTTTTTGTTTTGCTGTTGAGTCTAGTCATCTGTCTTTTTTTCGCGGCAGGAACAAAACAATAATATTATGCAACGATATTATAGGCCAGCTGTTTTGGAGTAAACAGTATACCAGCTACGCGACATCGCTTAATGCAAGGTTTGCAAAACCATGCGCCAGCACAGAAATATAAGAAAGTCCAGCTGTCGCTATGGAAGACCCGCTACAGTTTATACTGTTCCTGTTGCAGTACTAATTTTCAAGGTCATCCAAAGTCAGTGATTTCCATGTATGAAAGGACGTGTCCCACTTTTTATTAGTGATTATTTAGTAACTGGCTCTAGGCCTATCTCTCACCGTTTCCGAGATACGGCTACTTATAGCTTGAAACATTCCATTGACAATTGCTGCCAAACCGCTGCAGATGGAGACTTTGTTACTATTGACAGCTAATAGGAAGTCGTCAGCGCCCTATCTGATGGTACCATCGCCGATCCCCTACGACTTACCGTTCAGCCACAGTACCGCACGCTTGGCATACAACAGTGCGTTATGATCTTTCAATATTCGTTAGGCCTAATATAGGCCTAGCCACGATCACACATTCAAACATTAGTTCAGGCCTTAATCACATTGGAATTTCATTTTCGGAAAATATCGAACTTGTGAGTGAGAGCTCATCTGAAGTTACAGTTGTATAAAAGACTCGCACGAAATTCGGAGATTCAGTTTATGGTCGCGTCTGTTCGGCGTATTGAAAATCACACATAGGAGATGGGCACTGGCCCGGGGGCACGTGCCCCCTTAGAATTTTACTCAGTTACTTAAAATTGTGTTCATGGTTGTTATAGGCCATCCCACCGACTAAAGCTGCGTTTTTGATGCCTAACATGTTAGGCATTGCTCAAAGATAAGTATATTATAAATACTATTGTTAGATACTTATGCTGGAGCACGAAAAACAAATTTACTAGTATACTGAATCAATAAGCTACAGCAAAACAAAACTCTTTCGAATTTTTCGTCTGGCGTGCCGTCAGCAGAAATTAAAATAGTAGCTAAAAGTATGAAAGCAATTAAAAGTTTTGGATGGCCCATTTATTTGAGCTGCGTTTTGGTTGACCTAATTAACAAGTTAGGTGTATGCAATATAATACAATATATTATAAATATGCTAATAGTAATAACACTTTTAATTGTTTTAATACTTAACTAAATGCGTACTTAAAATTGGTTGGTGCAACCGGCCCTTAACCTTTTAGTAATTTAGTAAATTTAAATAAACGCCGCTAAACAATGCAAAAATAACAAAATCAGCACGCCACCATATACTTAGAAACAGGGACAAAATGCCACACGCCGACGCTGAGACGCAGACCACATACCTGGACGCCAAGGGTGCGTACGCCGTACGTCAGACGTGCGCCAGGACGCTTAAATTTACAATGTACATCACTTGTTGTCAGTGTTTGCA
>Ga0209454_1001459_pt1 | contig 14826 bp, 13 predicted proteins | sample WorMetHERISLAND1_2_FD_187400 | JGI IMG/M metagenome (GOLD analysis project Ga0209454, IMG submission 187400) | Marine gutless worms symbiont microbial communities from Max Planck institute for Marine Microbiology, Germany - Olavius geniculatus... | ecosystem: Host-associated > Annelida >...
GCCAAAAATCGCAAATTTTGACCACCCCCCTCTCATTTAGCGACCTCGTTCGGGGTGACCCCCTTCGAATTTACGAAAAAGCTTTACGGTTCCTGAAACTAGAGTCTTCCAGGCAGCCGATGGTGAAAATTTGGAGATCCTAGCTTGGACCGTTTTTGACTGATCCACCCGTGTGACAGACAGACGGACGGACAGACGGACAGACAGAATTGCGATGGCTAAGACGCGCTGAAAGCATAGCTGCTTTCGCGCGTAAAAAACGGAAACAACATTGGTTTGTGTTTTCTGTTTAATTTCTGCTTCACATGTCTGGTTGGCTGTAGCTAGTTGTCTAAAGGGTTAACAGAGAGTTTCAGAGCACCTGCTTGCATGGCCTACGTAGAGCTACGTCTCAATGAATATTGTATCTTTCATCGGCGCTGGCGTTAATGGCTAAACCGCATTGACCATAGACTTATACCTCTTCCAAGCTCTTTGGCACGTTCCTCGTTTGCTTTATAAGCCACTCACTCACTAACTCACCGTAGCAATGAAGAACACGTATGCTGTATAAACTTCTCTACACCAGCAGAGCTTTGTGGACATTTTTCAAAAGGCTAGTTATTCATTACTTGCGATTTTTACTGCAGACATTAGACAGCCAAAAATAAACAAGAAGCCCAGCTGGTTGTCAATGACTTTCAATGTTGTCAAGGTCGACGATTTTCATCCCATCTAAATAGGCGTAAAACTTAATGGGATTTCCCATTAATGATCAATAGCAACCTTGGCGTTGTCTCGCACCGTTTCCGGCATACGGCCACTTATAACTTGAAACTTTCCATTGAAAATTGCGACCAAACTGCTGCAGACAGAAACATGGTTAAGCCTACTATTGACAGCCTATAAGAAGTTGCCAACGCCCTATCCGATGGTATCATCGCCGACCCCGTACGACTTACTGTTTAGCCACAATATCGCACGATTGGCATACCACAATGGTTATGACCCTTCAAGGTCATCCAAGGTCAATGATTTTTATGTCATTTGAAAGCCAACATGTGACTTCCTATTAGTAATCAATAGCAACCTAGGCCCTGTCTCGCACTGTTTACCCACAGTACATCCGTAACAAACGGAGAGACGGACAGACGTCGAACGACAACCGTACCATTAGCTCGACCGTTAGGAAAGTACGGTCAGCTAAACAGTTTCTGCGGTTTCGACTTCTGGAGTGCTTTATTCTAGCAATTTTTACAGATCTTTTAAAGCATTAAGTCAACGACTGCATCGATAAATAAACATAGTTAGAAATATGTTGCGATAATTTAATTATTAAAACGTATTTTTATTGCATGCATTGCGTTTTTGTCCGAACAGCTTGCAACGTATAGCTTTAGCCTACGTCTAAAACACGTCTAAAAACAATGCGAAGAAAATATTTTACGCTCTAGAACATTTTGCAGACGTTTGAGACTTAAGTTAAACGTTAAACAATACACAAAGCACAACGTGCAGAATGTTTTGTTTCATATATAGGCCTAACCACGGCATGAGCTATGAAGACAACAGAGCGCCTACCTGCGCTGTGTCGGTCAGTGACGCTAGTAGCAGACGGATGTGCGTGCGACGTGAGAAACTGCTTGCGACTAGGCAACGACTAGGCAACGACGACGTTACGACAACCAGCCACAGACTATCGACTGTTCGCACTCTTCAGAGGGTTGACTGAAAATGCCGAAAATAAAATTGACGGACATGAAATTGAAGGACAAGAAATGTATCTTTTGAAAATAGATTACATTACAATGCAGTCTGCAATTCTTTTAAAACAACGACAGAACACAAATCACAGCAGCAAGGTAAGTTTCGTTTATCAGGTTCATTGTTTTTCGGCCGTTTGATTCCGAGTCCGTTGGTCAGCCGTGCCGTGTCACGCGTGGACTCCGTCGTAACATGTTGCAAGTGCTCCAGAAATGTAAACAGGGTAACAATGAAAGACACAGTGATCCTTGCTAAAAAGTGGAATTGTTGCAGTTGCAAGATAATGTTCATACGAACACGGAGTCTTTCCAATGCATTTCGATAGTTTACAGTATATGTCCGTATAAATATAATCAGTGAGCTGTTTAGACTGGTAGAAAAAAATCAAAAAGTTTAATTTTAAATTGTACAGCAGCAAGGCCACCAGCGCTTTACTATAAATGGTCCATTGTGACCATGCGCATATCTTGCACCGTTATAGAGATACAGTGCCTCAAATGTTAGACGCAAGGACGTGGACACGGAAAGATGAAAGAAAGAAAAGAGAAAGAGGAAGAGGGAGGGAAAAGGAAGAGAAAAGGGAAAGGAAAGGGAAAGAAAAAAAGGGGAAGGAAAAAAAGAAAGGAAAAAGGGAATGAAAAAAGGAAGGGATATGGGAAAGAAAAGAGAAAGGGAAAGGAAAGGGACAGAGGGAAAGAAAGGTAAAGGAAAAGGGAAGCGGAAGGGAAAGGAAAAGTGAAACGGGAAGGAAAAGGGGGAAGAAAAAAGGGCAAGTGAAAGGGGAAAGAGAAGGAAAAAGGGAAAGAGAAAGGGAAGTGAAGGGAAAGGAAAATGGGAAAGGATAAAGGAAAGATAAAGGAAAAGAACGGAAAAAATGGGAAGGGAAAAGTGGAAGAAAAATAGCTTAAGAAATGTTGGACGCACGCACGGACACTCAGGTGATTTTATACTCTGTCCAATGCTATGCATTGCATTGGACAGACAACAAGGCTATGTAGCAGCAATGCAAAAACTGAGTTTACTCAAGCCGGTTAATTACGCCCACTAACCTTTGATCTTGGACATTTTTCGAATCCGAGAAGTAAACAGCTAGGCCTATAGCTATAGGGGAGCAATGCTAAATCTAAATCTGCTGATCTATTCAGCCGCTTAAAATATGCCTTGCATTTTCATGTCCTGCTATGTCATGTACGGTTATTTCATGGCCTGCAAATTTGTCAAAATTTGTCATGCATTTTCATGTACGTCATTTTCAGCGTCCCGCTGCAGACTGGCGTCGTTGGTCGTCATCACTCATCGTCGTCGTCGGCAGTCCACCCCACGCTGTGCAGTCAGCAGAGCGTGACTGATGAAACGACGAACAAGTAATTGTCGACCGGCCGGTAGGTCTATGCATACAGCGTGCGGGCGCTGATTAACAACGATATATCACGCTTTAATACACCGTTCACTGCGTCCGCAGGTCTCTCCACCATTGCAGACGATCTCTAGTTCTACTGCAGGCACGCTGGCCAACCAGCGACATACCCGTTAAACGAACACGATCCGCTTACTGACCAAGTTATGGCCAAAATTATCCACTGGAATTGTTTTGCTGTTGGGACAGTAAAGTCCGTCTTTCTAGCCCCCCCTTGTGTATTTGGTAAAGCCATGTAATTAATTCACTGCCAGAAGCTAAATGTAAGCTACATGCAAGCAATTGAACGAGACTACTGCCTCGTCCAATTGCTTGCATGACGAGCAAAATACGGATACATGTATAGCTGAACACAGAGGATGATGCCGTCAGTATGGATCTACGACGACGACGATAGGCCTATGTAAGCAAGCGGCACGGTCAAAAACTGTTCTTCCGAGTCGGACACGTAACTTGCTATGCTGCTCTCCAGTCCACCACAGACTTGATTTTGTTCTGCTCTCGCAACACACCGGATTGACTACGCGGCTTCACTGATAGTTTTAATTTCAGTTTTTGCCGATAATTTTGTTTTTGACGCGCTACAGCTGTTGTAGAGCGCCTACGGCACGAGTTGTCTGTCTCTCTGTAACGGATGTATTGTGGCTAAACAGTACGAGATGGGGCCTAAGTTGCTATTAGTCACTAATAGGAAGTCGCGTAAGACCACTGGCTTTCAAATGACACAAAAATCATTTACCTTGGATGACCTTGAATGTCAGTAGCTTACTGCAACATGAACTGTAAGCCTATATGTTGTAGAGCGTCTTCACTAGCAACAACTTTCAACATTTTCCCAATTTCCCACTGACGGCGATGTGCTAACGCTGATCAAATGACGAGCTTCCACGAAACAAAGACTTGAAAGTGAGAACAACATCATAAAATCAAACGCTTTCTAAAAGCAAATATCACACACACACACACACGACACAGTTGCTCCAAAGTTGCTCAGAGCAATGACCTGTATAGACAGCATTGCTACATGCACGGCACACAGATATACAATGCCATATACGGACTGAAAAACAAATCACTCGGAATAGGTTTGCCACGGTGAAGACTATCATTGTCCAATGTACAATTATTAATAAAGACTAGATTAAATACGCGTAACAAAACGTGTAATTTCGACACAACAGGCCTACAAAATGTTGTGCCACAGGCTCTAGAACCTGCACGAGTACAGCAAGCTGTAATATGATAAACTGGATAAACTGGAGAATTGGGATCTTCCTCCAACATCATGCAAAGATTATTCCTCTTCACACTGTTAAATTTCCATCAGATTCCGTCTTTCGCTTGTTGAGATAGGCCTACACTGCAAAATGTCAGCTCAGTTTATGGCAAGGAATTCTGGAAAATGATCTGGGATAGACGAAAGCATGCATGCGTGTGAATCCTACTGAATGGTTTCACCACTGCGCACAGGATTATTCTTGAAACCGTCACAAAGACATCAACTTCCATCAACAGAGTGAATGCGAGTTAGATAAGTTTCAGTCTGGCAACGTCTGTCTCTTGCATGGCAAACATTAAAATTTTCTGCCCATCATTCATACAGGCCTGCCCCTTTATCTAGTATATTCAGCCTGCCTATAGCTCTGACCTTCATAAAGTTGCAAACCACACAACGTGTTCACCAACTTTTAACAGCCATTTCAGTGTCCCTATCTGCATATTCACACAAACAATAGAAAAAAAACTGTTATTACTATTATTAAGGACATTTATATAGCACACTTTCGCTACGCTCGAAATGTGACGTTAGTTAGTAACCACCTTGCATTCACTATTTCGCTCGTTCAGGTTTTCCCAGGTACTGCAAAAACAGACATTTGGTGAGGTGGTAACTAAAACGGTCATTTGATGGCAAGTAGTGTCGAAAATGTTTGCACCAAAAATTATTAAAATCTGTCAACCCTTCTTCAAGTCACAATCGATAATGTTGGGGTTGCTTTTTGACGTATTTTTGTAAATTTCAACTCATATTCTGTTGGTTCTGTTTTCCACACGTGGTACAGAAACAGACATTGGGTGAGGTGGAATACTGAACGGTTTGGTTATTTGAAGGCCAGTTGTGCCAAAAATATTTGTGCCAGAAATTATTAAAATTGTATTATCCCTTCTTCAAGTGACAATCGATAACGTTCGGGATGTTTTTTTTTCCGTACAGGGTGTATAAGCATTAGTTATGGATTACTACCCATACTAGGGTGACCACTTTCAAAGCACGTGTGATTCTTGCCCTGACTTTCTGCAACACTCTACTTCTTAGGGGGCTACTTTATTTTGCCACACCCTGTATACTACTGTATATACTGAATGACAGCATGCATGGAGAAGATGTAATAACGAAATATAACAATAATAATAATGAAGCATACAATTATTACAAAATGGACTACCATAACCATTATTCTACCAGATACTGGTGGCGGCCCAAAGACAAACTTAACAATGAAGTTTTTCCCCCTGAAACTTCTCCAAAAACTGTAAAATTCCCACTGCTGCACATTCCACATTTTCCAAGTGGTCACCCTGTATCACATTTTTACTAACTACAAACCAATTAAGCTACCAAAAAAGCATACAGGCTGAAAATCAAACAAAGCTGGTGGGTGAACTGTATTAAATTAGCTGCAGGAAAACAAAACTAGGCCGGCCTATCTAAAAAGATGTCACAAAGTCAGAAGCCATTCGTTCATTCTCACTTGCAGTCGCACTTAGGTGTTGGCTGCCATTCTAAAGGGTTTCTATGGTTAGGGATAAAGATAACGGAAGGATTAAAATTAGAATCGGTGTTAGAGTCAGTTTAATGCTTAATGAGCATGGTTTTGTTGACCTTATCAGGTTTTTGGTGGCCCCTCAAAATGGCGGCCCTTCAGAATGGCAGACCCAAACCGCACCAAAAACTAATGCAAAATGGCGTGCAATGGAAATATATTACAAAAACACCAAGTTATTCACAACGAAATTCTCATCATGTGCGGACAGACTCTCTAAAAATGCTGATAGGATCAGAAACTATGTTTCAATCATCCTGTGCATGTGCAGACTGCAGAAAGACTATCTAAAAGGGACCCTGGTGGAATTAGAAATGTAGATTCACTCGTCCATTGCAGCATCATCGGCGGTATCCGGTTTATCATCGTCGTCGGTGACGTAATCGCTGTCGACAGCGAAACGTTCACATCTGCAAATGATGCGCTGAGCTAACTTGGATATATCATCGTGACATGCACTCCAACGAGACATCGAGGACAACAGATCATTCAGCATCACCAAGCCAGCCTCTCTCACCAACACTGGGCAGTATTTGCTTCCTAAACAACCCATTCATCATCATCGCCATCACCACGACATCAACAGATTTGTAGTAGTTAAATTTACAAAAATGAATGATTAATTAATTGCTAATTTCCGTTAAAACTGACAGTGGTACAAGAAAAATGCATGTTTTTAACAACTTATTAATTAACAGCTGTTACAAATGCACCAAGACAACAATTTTGATTAGTAAGGTCCACATGTTTTATTTGATCACGTTCTCCGAAGAAAATGATTATCGCTTATCAAATGACTGTCACTGTATCTACTTTATAACGCGTTCTTACTGATGTGACTTTAATCCCCCCTACGTCCAACAATTAAAACTTCACTAATTGTTAACACTTATAATGATTAATAGCTTGCTTAATCCCAAGTTAATCTCCACAGCTCTGACTATAATGAGAAAGTAGCTTAAGCACAATGTAACGAGAGAGACTTACGGTAGACTTTGGTAAGATTGCAGAGAGCCCAGACGGCCCAGTACTGCACTTGCGGCGTGTGATGACAGCTTAGTAAACGTAGAATCGGCCTGAACGACCTGCAGCCATTCGTTCACAACCGTTCTCTTCAGATACACAGTCATACTGAATGGTAACACTTCCTACATACATTATCTAGCAAACAAATGGCCGCGGGGCTAAACGAAATTTTTTTGGTCATATAAATAGAAACTCTATCGCTCTGAAATCATCTGGTAGGCGCCAGGAACAACATCCATCATAGAGCAACTCTGACAATATTTCTGCTGCAAGAAGTGCTCTCCCAGAAGTTCACTTCTAAAAACCTGGAATACACTGCAGCAACTGCAAAAAATTAGAAAATAAACAATCGTAGGTAATAAGTGGCAGCGGTGCACTGCCAATTAAAAAGCTGTAAGTTTGACCTGCAAACTGAAGTCACTCGCACATGACAGTGGAAGTCAGCAGAGCTTACAGAGGTCTACTGCAACAAGAGGCGTGTGGCACAAGTTACCGATAGTTGATGTCACGCTTAGAGTCGAGCTTCCAACGAGAGATTGCTGACGTCATATCCTGAAGAACAGCCTGTCGTGATGGTGTAGCAACTGTCCATGCATCGGGTCCATCGGACATAATGTTAGCAAAGATGCCACATGCATTGTAGCTCACCTCAATCCCATCACTCGTTGAGCCCAACAGCTCTCTGCACATATTATAAGTTCTATGCTTTTACACAACAGTGCTTTCAGAAAAGAACAAGACAAGCCGATGAACCGAAAAGATGGGTCCTGTGAACTTCCACACGTCTATGATTACTTACTGTCCACCACAGCAATACCTAGTAGACAGTCGGGAAGGCAGCAGCGGTTGCCGAAACGTCAACAATTATCCAATTAAAAAGGTCATTTTTCCACGAATTCACGTAACTTATTATGTCATCGTTTCAACCTACGAGTCTATTCAAAAACAGTGCTTTCAGTTCAGTTTCTCTCACTTCATTTCTATTCCATTTAAAGCATTTTTAGTTTTTTTTTTTATGAGCTAGACTAAACTGGCAGCTTGCCTGTCAAGTTTTCCATATCATCATATCATATCATACTGCATCATCTGGTGATAATAACTAATCAATCTAAACACGTTTGTCACCGTTTGTGTCAGCGACTTTCATGACTTGCGCCCACGACTTTCCCCGTGGGAAAGTTTCGGTGAAAGTCAGTGTAATGGAATTTGGGCTTTACTTGACCGTGAGCCGTCACACAGCAAAACCTGCTTACATTAAGCCTGCACTGCTCCACGATAAATGACACTGTGTATGCAGTTAAAATATTCTATACAGAATAAAATGAAATTTGCAATAAATCTTACTATAATGCACCGAATGTCTGTCTGTCTGTCAGCCCTCTCTAGCACCTTCTGCATTGCACGACTGTGGACACCTACTGTGGCGTTTGAGTCCTTGGGCATTAGGTACCCACCTCCCTCCATGGGCAAAATGAGGGTGGGAGTTGAACTGCCAGGTCTTCTTCCCCCACTGATCCTGCCAAACCCGATAACTCCCGCCCCGGGCGGGGCACTTCTAGTGAAAACAATTCCTGAAAGACAAAGTTTACAACTAAAACGTTGGCAATATGGCAATAAAATCCAACCTGAAAATGAAAATGAACGGCAGAACTAACCAATCAGTCTCAATCAATAAACTGATCAATCAATGGATCAAAACTGACCTAAAGATGGAAACGAAAAGTGGAATCATGAGATGACGTCGCAGAAACTGGACCTCGGCAACGTTACCCAGCAGACCCATCATGTTACGCAGCAAATCATCTCCATCCGCCTTGAACCTCTACATGCCACAAAGGGCATTCAAAAAGTTCGTAGATTAAACTGGTATACACTGTGTTCAGAAAAAAACACCCACTCACATGTTCTGTTGTATCTCTGTGGAAAATGGTTAAATTTGCACAAAATTTTCAGAGAATGTTTACTAGGAAACAAGTATTCCAAAAATGGAAAAGTTAGATATTCTTTGCTACCGGTGACATCATGCTGACGTCATGATTTCATGTTTGTAAATTAAGGGTTTTACCACTGAAGACAGACATTTGATAAATTGTTAAAACACACTGTTACGTTTTTGCTTTGGCTTAGATTGCACAGTTTGCTCAATAACGCATACAGTTTGATAAAATTTATATTAAAGCAAGATGAACAACGATATACAGTGAAAAAAAGGCTATTGTCTAGGGAATGGAACTGAAACATAAAAGCGCAGCAGCAAACAAAAACATAACATGCGACTGTCCTGTAGCTGGTCAGTGATGCGAGGTGGAAGCCAGAGGATGGCGGACGGAAGACGGAAGACGACGGAAGGAAGGCGGTAGTCGAGCGGCTACCGTTGAACCTGCTTGCCATGTGCTGGAAGATGAAAGTTGGGTGGCGGATGACGATAGTCAGACGGCTGACGAGGAACCACCTGCCACGTGCTGCGTCGACGAGGTCACGTGCCAACTGAATCGCAGACGTGTGTCGTGTAGTCATAGTCGTACAGGAACGCGTTCCTTTAGAAGTCGTTTGTAACCATAGATTCGTTTGTACAACGTACATCGTAGTTCGTCGTTTCACGTACGTCTTGTGTCAAACGTTGACAACCCGCTAACGTATATACAGAGCATGACGTGTTGACTGTTCAAGTGCTCAGGCAGGTAATAACGTTCAGCTGTCGTCTCTTTGCCAAGAAGAGTTCTCGCACATGCGCAGTAACATCAATCAGCACGTGCTGTTCAGGTCACGTCTACAGGGTGCAACTGGGCCACCAGACGACTGTCACAGCAGGCATGAAAAGCGGACCACAGTATAGACCAGATGCCGCCATCGACTGTTCATGGTTGACAAAATGCAAGCACGCACGCATAACTAAAAGAAACAGGGGCAGTCCTAACAACATCGATTGATCAATGTTTTAACTGCCTCAAAAATATGCTAATTCATCATACAATTTTTCTTCTTTGGAGTATGGTCAAACTTCAACAAGTTGAAGACTCCTGAAATGTGAACTGGTGGCTGAGTGCGAGATCCTCAACTTTGTTGATACTGGCAGGTATCACTGCGTCATTGCGTGGATGACCACTTGCCCGCTATCAGTTAAATGGCTTAAAACTGCCGGTCACGTCAATTAGTTTTATTTAAAAGGTTTGTTCCATCATTATTCCATTGTCTGTCCATTGTCAGAAACATGTAGCACAAACTTGCAGCTACATAACCCTTGCTGACTTGCAAGCATTTTATCAGATGTCTGTCTTCAACGGTAAAACCCATAATTTAGAGACACAGAGGTATGACATCAGCATGACGTCACCAGTAGCAAAGAGTATTTAACTTTTCCACTGGTAGAATAATAGATTCCTCCTAGACATTCACTGAAAATGTTATGGAAATTTGAACATTTTCCATGGAGATATAAAAAGAAATAACGTGAGTGGGTGTTTTTTTTCTGAACACAGTGTAGTTTAAAAAAGTGATAAGCATCATACTTCGTTACTTTTCAACAAGTGTGAGGATCATTCAAAAAGTTCCTAGATCGATACAATTAGGTCAAAGATATTTACGTCATATTTTGTCACTTTTTAACATAGTTTTCTGCAAATAAAATGCCCATGGTCTAGTGTTTCTACAAAGCTTAAATTCCACTGTAGAAGAATTTTTAATTTCGATCCTGAAGCCAGCAATTTGCCATGTGGACTACGTCACTGTCATCAGCAAATGTGTGTTCTTTCCTGGATTCCAATTACAGCTCAATAATAAGTTATGCAATACTGCAGTGATAGATGGTACTAACCAGTAACACAACTTCAATGTCAATTATAATGTCCGTCTATTACAGGCTACTAACCTGCTGAATGCCCCTTGTAATATGCACTTGAAGACAAAGGTCAAATTTTCTTCTACAATGGAATCCGAGCTTTGGAGAAATGCTGGACCTAGAGTGTCTCAGTTGCAGGAGATTACATTAAAAAGTGACGAAATATGATGTAAATATCCTTTGCCTAACTGCCCCAGACTACAAACTTTTTGGATGACCCTCGTACATGCAGAGATAGATTTAAATATACTTATTTGTGCAGTGATGTCTTGAAATGGACTTACACCATGCTAAATCCTATGGTACACTTTCTGTGAGACAAACTGAGACAAATGTGTAATGACGTCGTAGCAGAGAATGCACAAGTGTGGGAATTTATGACAAATGCAAACTTTGCAGTTGACAAAATAATGTTGACACTACCAGAAAAATCAAAATACGGTAAAATCATTAACAAAAGCAAGAGCATAATTTTGAAAAACTTAACTTACCATACACAAAAAGTTCCAAACAACTAATGCTAAAATAAATAATAAACTAATTTATAAGAATTATCAAAACCATCTTCAGTAACACTGAAATAAAACACAGGCAATGTAAACTGTGAATGTAAAAAAAACAACGGTGATGGCTGTTGCTAGCCAATAAAGGTCAGCACTCCAGGTTATCAGAGGAAGCAGAGCTAATATGACAGAAAGACTCAAGAGCAAATGAAAACCAAATACTTACATTGAAGCAGGCAAGAAAGACATCCAGACCATCGTCATCAATAAACTTCTGACAATTGTACGGAGTTTCATCTACGCCACACCATCACAACTGGCATATGAACCTTCTCAAGCCACAAAGCCTATAGGGCTGAACTCCGTTTCCTCAGCCAGACAAAAGTTTACACCGGCAAACCACAGATAAGGGGCTAATGCATCGCACGGTGTGCATTTTTACATCCTAGCTTTCGCCGGTACTCATTGTGCTTCCCACAGAAGAATGGCCAGGCTGAGTTGACCTGGGTGGCTAGTTAAATAGCGAGATGGTTTACCCACATGCCAATGATCGCCCATCCAAGTACTAACCGGGCCCAGTGTTGATTAACTTCGTTGATGTGACAAATGACGTTACCAGCTAAGCCAAAGCACCACCTTGAGGCATATGTACAGTGCACTTACAAAACTGGACATAGTGATATCTTCAAAATAACTCCAAAAAACCCAGACCAATATTAACACATTTTTGTAATATTAACAATAATTTTAATCTGATGTTAACACCAAATATGTTGCTACATGTATTAATAACAAGCTGATATTTATTTATTCATACTTGGCCAAAAAAGCAAAAAAAGATCAAAGCAAATAATGTGAAAAAACATCAGTATACACATGACAATGGACAAAGTTACCAGTAACGTTCCACATCATACTCCAGGCAACTTTGAGCGCCTCATCACAGATACCTTTCTCAACTCGAGTGCTGATTAGAGACAAAATCACCTGCAACGCAACGACACACAATGATTAATTCGTCTAATATGTTTAACAGCAGACACTGGATATATAAACACTGATTATGCAAAGTTCACGACAAAATACAATACATAATCATCAGACAACACCACAAGTTACCAAAGAACAAATGACCTCTTAAATCTTTCAGCATATGCAAAAGGGATAACATATTGCAACAGATTTCTAAGTCTGGACAGTATACACTCATCATCCCGTTTTTCAGGAATGAGATGATGGACACACGAATCCAGATGGGTCGTTTTATTGAAATCCGTCAATATCAGCCTAGTCACAAGTTCTGGGGGGAGTGAGTGAGTGAGTAGGGTTTAACGTTCCACCCGACAAAGCACAGGTGATTTCAGAGACAGCCTTTCCAGGCAGAACGCACACACATAACAATGGAACAGAAAGTTTAACCTTTACAGAAAAATCTAATACGAAACACAAAAAAACACAGAAACGAACTAAGTCCTGAGCGCAACGCTCGGTTGAGCTCAAAACACGTGACAAACACGAGATGAGAAAAATAACAAGAACAAGCATCGAGAAAAGAAATAAACAAAAAACTATTAGTGGCATCATAACCATACCGTTCGTCACTATGCCAAAAATGTAACACGTGCTCAAAAAAGAAAAGTAGGTAAAATAGACAGACAAAAACCAGAAAGAAACAGAAACGTATAAAAAAAATAATGAACAAAGTAGACAACAAACTTGGTCTGCTAGACTGGATAACAGCCACATTCCATATATTCACACTGCAGCTATGCCGCAACTAAGATTTATTGACAGATTTTTCATATATGTTCATTACAACTGACCAAGTATGTATGTGTAATATCTTTGCAGGTTATTGTGCTTATATGACAATAAGGCAATGCATTTATCATGGAGTAGAACCAAAGAGGCAACCATAAAAGATCTGGAAAAGATAGTTCGGAAAAGATACATGAGCAACAGGTTTCAAATACAGCTAAAAGAAGATGGAAATGGCAGTAAAGGACAGAGCTGCTTGGAAGTAAGTGGTCTGTCGCCTATGCTTCACTGACAGCGACAAGCCATTAGGCTGTATTCACATAAACACGAGTAAGAGTCCGGCACTGTACGGGTTCCCGTATACGAGTTCCGGCAAACACAAGTTTGCATGTATTTCAGTGGCCATTCACATACATATGAGTACATGTTACCTGTAAATTTCACTTGTACGAGTAATTTCCATGCAGGACATGTTTTTATCCAACCCATGCGAAGTAAACTGCCCGTAAACAGCTCTAGCATAATTTATAAAAGCTATGGCGCATATTTAACGTCAGAACTGACATCATTGTAAAACTGTTCATTGTTAGAGGTACATGGTTAGTCACGTTATTAGCAATGTGATGGAATATTGCTGTTTTAGTTTAATGGCAAAGCATTTCCTCCATTTGATTCCATTCAATATGGCTGACATGCGTTGAGTTATGTGCTTGTACAAGTGACCGTGAACATTCCATTTGTACGAGTAAAGTTTCTACGAGCCATAAATGGAAACCCAGACTCACACTCTTACTCGCGTCTATGTGAATGCAGCCTTAGTCAAATAAGTCAAGTACTTGGCCTACATGTGGCTCCGCTAAAAAGGCAAAGATAAACCACACTAGAAACAAGCACTAGGTCCGGAGCTGATCCAGGTCAAAAACAGTCAGCCTACAGGTGACATAGTCACAAAGCTGGTGGTAGGCTGCCAGTACTTTCTATCAGGAAGTGGTTACCTTCCCAGCCAGAGAGCGTCACTGCTCTTTGACTGGTACCAAATTGTACTGCTTGGTGACAGAAACACATGTGTGCGAACAACTTGCTAAAGGTTGTTACCTGGCAGTGCACCGGGCTGGAATCGAACCGGGGACCTCTGGGTCACCAGTTCAACACGCTACCGATACACCACCAAGCTGCGATGTGGAGTAATATTGAGGAAAAACGCTAGACAAAGTTGTTACCGGGAAAGCACCAAGCGAGCCAACAAGCTGTTTGTCGCTGTAGTCGACCTGACATGACAAAGCATTTAGCAGATAGATGGCAATCTTCTGCACGAAGTCATCACCCGGGGTCGTCGTCGACTCAATTACTTTCAACAGCGTCGACACCATCCACTCGTAACTGTGCATCTGAACATTTCACCGCAAATCAAATGATGTTCATTGTTAATTAATCCACTGCAGATCTATTGGGGTTTGATGGTTCGGAAACAATTATAAATCGTATCAAATAAGTGAGCGCATTTTAAACTGTGAACTAGAAATTTGGGGCAAAGCCCAACGTGAGTCCGCCCGGCGCCCTAAGTCCGACTGGGGGAAATTAGGGGGGGGGAAATTTCCCCGGCATCAAAGTCACGTGGCCCGAACTCAAATGCATTTGTATACGCCGAACGTGCATTGTCGACTTAGGGTAGGTCAACATGAGCGCTTATAACTTTGTTCGTAGTGGACCGAATTT
>Ga0209454_1001460_pt1 | contig 14826 bp, 12 predicted proteins | sample WorMetHERISLAND1_2_FD_187400 | JGI IMG/M metagenome (GOLD analysis project Ga0209454, IMG submission 187400) | Marine gutless worms symbiont microbial communities from Max Planck institute for Marine Microbiology, Germany - Olavius geniculatus... | ecosystem: Host-associated > Annelida >...
TTTTATTTATATCGAGCGAATATGTCGCTGCACGCAATTTTTTTAGAATAGTGGCGAAAGCTGTCGCCCAAAAAATGTCAGAACATGCTTACAGAACCCTGATTAAGGTATATGTGCGACATAGCTGTTATCGATCAAATTCCCTTGACACTCCGGCACCTGATTGCTAAACTCCCTCTTTTCATAGCGAATAACTCGTATACAATTGGATTAATAGCTAATGGCTGATTTTTCATACCAGGATATGTTCCTGCTGGCGGAAGATACCACCGAATATCGTCTGCTTACTCAAGACCATGTGACACCGGCGGTTTTTGAGGGGCAGGACATGTTGAAGGTATCGGCCGAAGGATTGACCTACCTGGCCGAACAGGCCTTCAGCGATGTGTCCCATTTGCTGCGGTCCTCTCATCTGAAACAGCTGTCTGAAATTTTCGACGATCCGGAAAGTTCGGGCAATGACCGTTATGTGGCGCTGGAACTGCTAAAAAACGCCGTTATCGCTGCTGATCGGGTGTTTCCGATGTGCCAGGACACTGGAACCGCCATCGTTATCGGGAAAAAAGGACAACGAGTCTGGACCGATTTTTCGGATGAAGCCGCCCTTGCAAAAGGCGTCTACCAGGCCTACACCCGGGGTAACCTGCGTTATTCCCAAAATGCCCCGCTGAACATGTACGAGGAAAAAAATACGGGCAGCAACCTGCCGGCCCAAATCGAATTGTACGCCACGGGCGGCGGCGAGTACCACTTTTTATTTATTGCCAAAGGCGGTGGGTCGGCCAATAAAACCTACCTGTACCAGGAAACCAAAGCGGTGTTGACCCCTGAAAACCTGCTGGAATTTATGAAAGCCAAGATGAAAACGCTGGGAACAGCTGCCTGCCCGCCCTATCATCTGGCTTTTGTTATCGGTGGGACCTCGGCCGAATTGAATTTAAAAACCGTCAAGTTGGCCACTGCCAAATACCTCGACGGACTGCCGACAGCGGGGGGAGGGGCGGGCACCGCCTTTCGCGATGTCGAACTGGAATCCCGGGTGCTCGAGATGTCCCGCGACCTTGGCATCGGTGCTCAATTCGGCGGGAAATATTTTTGCCTGGACATCCGGGTGATTCGATTGCCGCGGCACGGGGCCTCCTGTCCCATCGGCTTGGGGGTCAGTTGCAGCGCAGATCGCAATGTCAAAGCCAAGATCACGCCCGCGGGCATCTTTCTGGAACAGCTGGAAACCGACCCGGCCCAATACCTGCCCCAAGTCGAGGACGATGGCCAGGAGGCCGTGCGCGTTGATTTGAACCGGCCCATGGATCAGATCCGCCAACAGCTCAGTCAGTACCCGGTGGCAACCCCACTGTTGCTGACCGGAAACATCGTGGTCGCCAGGGATATTGCCCATGCCAAGCTCAAAGAGCGGTTGGATGCGGGCCACCCGCTGCCGGACTATTTCAAGGACCACATGATTTATTATGCCGGCCCGGCCAAGACCCCGACCGGATACCCTTCCGGTTCCTTCGGACCCACCACGGCCGGCCGCATGGATTCTTACGTGTCCCTGTTTCAGCGTCACGGCGGGTCCCTGATTATGCTGGCCAAAGGCAACCGCTCCAAACAAGTGACCGATGCCTGCAAAACCCACGGCGGATTCTACCTGGGATCCATCGGCGGCCCGGCGGCCCGTCTCGGAAAAGACTGCATCACCAATGTCGAATTGATCGAATATCCCGAACTCGGAATGGAAGCCATTTATATGATTTCCGTCAGAGACTTCCCGGCCTTTATTATCGTGGATGACAAAGGCAACGATTTTTTTGAAAAATTATTAAAATAATTTTTTCATTGATCCATTTTATCGAATTTATCGAACCAAATTATAGCCAACAAAAAACGATTTGGAAAATATTCATTCCATTTCAAAAATCGAAAAAATTATAAGGAGTAATTTTATGGCCGAAAAATTTAAAACAATGGATGGAAACACAGCGGCGGCGCATGTAGCCTACGCCATGAGCGACATGTGTACCCTGTATCCGATCACGCCGTCCTCTCCCATGGGCGAAATTGCGGATGAATGGGCTGCTGATGGACGCAAAAACATTTTCGGACAAACACTGACGGTGCGTCAGCTGCAATCCGAAGCCGGTGCCGCGGCCTCGGTTCACGGGTCCCTGGCTGCCGGCGCACTGACATCAACATTTACGGCTTCCCAGGGCTTGCTGTTGATGATCCCCAATATGTACAAAATGTCGGGTGAGCTTTTACCCGGCGTGCTGCATGTCTCCGCCCGGGCCCTGGCGGCCCATGCGCTCTCGATTTTCGGCGATCATCAGGATGTAATGGCCGTGCGCCAATCCGGCTTTGCCCTGCTGGCGTCATCCTCGGTGCAGGAGGTCATGGATCTGGGATTGGTGGCGCATCTGTCTGCCATTCAATCTTCGATTCCGTTTCTCCATTTTTTTGACGGCTTTCGTACCTCCCACGAAATTCAGAAAATAGCCGTAATCGATTACGAGGATATGGCCAAACTGGCGGACTGGGATGCCATTTCCAAATTTCGTGCCCGGGGCGCCAACCCGGAACGGCCCGAGCTGAGAGGAACCGCCCAGAACCCGGATATCTATTTTCAGAATCGCGAAGCGGCCAATCCGTATTATCTGAAAGTGCCCGGAATTGTCGAAAGCTACATGAAACAGGTCAGTGACCTGACCGGTTGCAACTACAGTCTATTCGATTACGTCGGCCATCCGGAGGCGGAGCATGTTGTGATTTCGATGGGTTCGTCATGTGAGACGATCGAGGAACTCATCAACTATCTCCAAGGTCAGGGCGAAAAGGTGGGACTGGTCAAGGTTCGCCTTTACCGACCGTTTTCCACCGAACACCTCTTCCAAGCGATTCCGGCATCGGCCAAAATTGTCACGGTACTTGACCGAACCAAGGAACCGGGCGCCCTGGGCGAGCCGCTTTATCTGGACGTGTGTACCGCTTACATGGAAAAGGCCCAAAAACTTAGCCTCCTCAACGGTCGCTACGGTTTGGGATCGAAGGAATTCAACCCGGCCATGGCCAAGGCGGTTTTCGACAATATGAAAGCCGACAATCCCCAAAATCATTTCACCGTCGGTATCGTTGATGACGTCACCCAAACCTCGCTCGAGGTCGGCGACAGCCTGGATGTTACGCCCAAGGGCACCGTTCAATGCAAATTCTGGGGTCTGGGAGCCGACGGTACGGTGGGGGCCAACAAGAGCGCAATCAAGATTATCGGCGACAACACCGATATGTTCGCCCAGGCTTATTTCTCCTATGATTCGAAAAAGTCCGGCGGCATCACCATCTCCCACTTACGATTCGGCCATGAACCGATCCAGTCCACTTATCTGATCGACACGGCCGATTACGTTGCCTGCCACAAGGACACCTATGTCGAACTCTACGACCTGCTGGAAGGCATTAAAGACGAAGGCATCTTTGTGCTGAATTCACCCTGGACCCAGGATGAAATGGAGGAAAAGCTGCCGGCGGATCTGCGGCGCACCATTGCCCAGAAAAAGCTGAAGTTCTATAATATCGATGCCGTAAAAATCGCCGGTCAAGTGGGATTGGGCGGACGCATCAACATGATTATGCAGACAGCCTTTTTCAAACTGGCCAATGTCATCCCGGTCGACGATGCCCTCGGCTATCTCAAGGATCAGATTCAGCAATTGTTCGGCCGCAAGAGCCAGAAAATTGTGGATATGAACTTTGCCGCCGTGGACAAAACCCTCGAGAATCTGGTTGAGATCGAATATCCGGCCAGCTGGGCGGATTCATCCGATGCCGCGGCCGCGGCCGCCAAAGAGGAACCTGACTTCGTGCAGAACGTCATGCGCCCCATGCTGGCTCAGCAGGGCGACAATCTGCCGGTCTCTGCGTTTACCCCCGACGGCATTTTCCCGGTGGGCACCACCCAGTACGAAAAGCGCGGTGTTGCCATCAACGTGCCCGAATGGATTATGGACAACTGTATTCAATGCAACCAATGTGCCATGGTTTGCCCACATGCCAGTATCCGGCCGGTGCTGCTGACCGATGAGGAGCTGAGCGACGCGCCGGAGGGCTTTGAAGCCAAAAAGGCCGTGGGCAAAGATTTGAAAGGCTATCACTTTCGCATTCAGGTCGACGCGCTGGATTGCTACGGATGCGGCAATTGTGCGGACATCTGTCCGTCCAAGAAGAAAGCCCTGGTCATGAAGCCCATCGAAACCCAGACTGAAAAGCAGGTCCCCTTGTGGAGCTATTTCGAGGGCCTGCCGGTGCGCGACAACCTGACCGGCCGCAACACCGTCAAAGGCAGTCAGTTCTGCCAGCCGCTGCTCGAGTTCTCGGGGGCCTGCGCCGGCTGCGGCGAGACACCCTATGCCAAGCTGATCACCCAGCTGTTCGGCGAACGCATGCTGATCGGCAACGCCACGGGCTGCAGCTCCATCTGGGGCGGGTCGGCCCCGGCCATTCCATGGTGCGTCGATAAGGACGGATTCGGCCCCACCTGGGGCAACTCCCTGTTTGAAGATTCCGCTGAATTCACCTACGGCATGCTGCTGGGCACCTTTCAGCAGCGCAACAAGCTGGCGGACCTGATGCGCGAAGCCCTGGACACGGACGTGTCCCAGGAAGTCAAGGATGCCATGTCCGGTTGGCTGGACAACATGAAGGATCCGGCCGGGTCACGCCAATACGGCGATCAACTCAAGGCGCTGCTGCCGAAACAAAACGGCAACGAGCTTCTCAATCAAATCGCCGAACGATCCAAGCTTTTCACCAAAAAGTCCTTCTGGATATTTGCCGGTGACGGCGCGGCCTACGACATCGGCTACGGCGGTGTCGATCACGTGCTGGCGACGGGCGAAGATATTAATATGCTGGTCATGGACACGGAAGTCTACTCCAACACCGGCGGCCAATCGTCCAAAGCCACACCGACCGGCTCAGTGGCCCGCTTTGCCGCTTCCGGCAAAAAGACTCCTAAAAAAGACATGGGCCGCATCTCGATGAGCTACGGCTATATCTACGTGGCCAGTGTGTCGATGGGAGCCAACAAACAGCAATTGATGAAAGCCCTGGTCGAAGCGGAAGCCTACGACGGCCCCTCTCTGATCATTGCCTACTGCCCCTGCATCAACCAGGGCATTATGGCGGGAATGGGCAAAGCCCAGGAAGAAGAAAAGCTGGCCGTGCAGTCCGGTTACTGGCCGTTGTATCGTTACAACCCGGCTTTGAAAGCCGAAGGCAAGAATCCCTTTATCCTGGATTCCAAAAAACCGGATGGATCGCTGAAGCAGTTCCTGCAAGGTGAAATCCGTTATGCCTCCCTGCAGCGGACCTTCCCCGAGGAGGCGGAGAAATTGCACACTCTGCTGGTGGAGCAGTTCAATCAACGCTATGAGGAACTGGCCCTGATGGCTGATCCGACCCTGGCCTGCAAGACCGATGAGGCCGCCGAATCCGAGTAGATTCGTCAGTTAAAGTAATAAAAATAAAAAAGGCCGTTTGGGAAACCAAACGGCTTTTTTTATTTTGGATTTTAGATTTCGGATTTCGGATTTTCGGTATCGCTTCGCTCTATCCTTTTAATAAAAACGACAGAATACCTTAAATCCGCAATCCGCAATCCGCAATCCAAAATGAGGAAATACCATCAATCCAAAAACCATAATCAATTTAGGCAATGAGTCATAGAACTTTATAATGACAATCCTAATTTCGTTTGGATCTTGATATACCGCCATATCAGACCTATGTTATTGAATCGAATCATCGAATGACCGGAATAGAGTCTTCTTGGATGTGATTATGCGATATAAAACCTTTCTCTTGGGATTGATTATCTTGGCGGCACCATCATTGTTGTTCGCCCTCGAACCTCTGGAGGCCGTTCAGCAAAATGTTGAAAATGGTATCCGCGTGTTGGAAGATCCGCAATACGAAAATGGATCACGCAAGCAGGAACAACAGGAACTGCTGTGGGAGATCATGCAGCAAACATACGATTTCAAAGAGTTTTCCCGAAAAGTGCTGGGCTCCCACTGGTACAAATTCAGCACCCGCCAAAGAAATGAATTTGTTAAGGTATTTAGCGAATTTCTCGGTAAGTTTTATTTAGGGAAACTGCAGGATCGCTACAACGGTCAAAAGATAAATTTTTTAAGTCAGCAAATGATCAGCAGTTCCCGTGCCCTGGTTGAAATTGAAGTCAGCTGGAAAAAACTGAAAATCCCCCTGACGCTGCGGGTGACCAACCGCAGCGGCCAATGGAAGGTCTACGATCTAAGCGCTCTAGGAATTAATGCCGTGAGCAATTACCGCGCCCAGTTTAAATCCATACTCCGCAAGGAAACACCCAAACAGATCATTGCCCGGCTCAAAAAGAAGGTCGCGGAGTTGGATGGAAAATCTTAATTATTCCGCCCCTAAAATGCTAATCTCAGGGCTGTCGATTACTTTATTTAAGCAAGAAAGATCCGTTTATGCCTCAACGTCGGCGGAATAATTATTATATGCTTCGCATTGTTTTTGTGTTTTTTTTATTTCCAAGCCAACTATTATTTTATTGATTTATTTCATCATTATTCGCTAAGTAACTATCCAGTATCCAGTATCGAGCATCCAGCATCCAATATCGAGCATCCAGTATCGAGTATCGAGTATCCAGCATCCAGTATCGAGGATCCAGTATCCAGTATCAAGCATCCAGTATCCAGTATCCAGTATCAAGTATCCAGCATCAAGGACCCTGAGCCATATGGCCCCAAAAACCACCGCTCCTTTTCTTGAGTTCTTTTTCAGGCACCGGATCGTCATGCTGCTGGGCGCTATTTTGAGCATGATAATCGGGAGCCCTTTTTTAGACGATGTCTTTCGATACTCGATAATTCCGGACATCTTTATCACGATCATTTTTACTTTGGGAATTTATGCCATCAGTAGCAGAAAACTGCATATTTACATCGGCCTGGCATTTGCTCTGCCGATGTTTTTTGGCGTCTGGTTCTCTCACCTCTTTAGAATGCCCGGGCTTCTCATGCTTGGTCAGTTCTTTGCGGCGGTTTTTACCGGATTCGTGATTTGTCTGCTGATAAATTTTATATTCAATGAAAAAGAGATTACCAAAGAGGTGATCTTCGCTGCCGTGGTCGTATATTTGTTGATGGCCATGATGTGGTCCTTTGCTTATTTGATATTGGATTACTTCCATCCAGGTTCTTTTTCAGGGTCCGAGGGCTTACCGCGTGACCATTTTCAATACCTTTATTTTAGCTTTGTTACAATTACTACGCTGGGCTACGGCGATGTGGCACCGTTGACTCCAAAGGCCAGCTCTCTGGTAATTCTTGAGGCAGTTATCGGACAGATATATCTGGTTGTGATTGTTGCATGGCTGGTGGGAATGCATGTTTCGAGAAAATCGCAATAAAGCAAGGAGATGAAACATCATGCGAAAAATACTATTCATTTCCCTGATCCTCAGCTTCCTGTGGCCGCTGACAGCAACAGCGGATGAATGCACCGCAGGCGACTGTCGCAATGGGCACGGCACCCTGGTATTTGATACCGGGCACAAGTATACCGGTGATTTCAAAGACGGCGTCCGACAAGGTGAAGGCATATTGCTGATGCCGGGCGGTCGCAAAATCGTCGGAATTTGGGAGAACAACGAAATCGTGAGCGGGACTTATACCGAACCGGACGGCACGGTCTATGAGGGTCAATGGATGTTTCGCGAACGAAACGGCCGCGGGACATTGACCTATCCGGACGGCAGAAAATACACCGGAGAATTCAAGAGCGGCCGGCGCCATGGACAGGGCACCATGCTTTTTCCCGATGGACGCCAATATGTCGGAGAATTCTTCCAAGGCCAAAGAACCGGCCAGGGCGCCATGACTTATCCGGACGGGCGCCGGTACAGCGGTGAATTCAAGGATGGCGCCCGAAGCGGGCAGGGCACGATGATTTATCCTGACGGCCGCGAAGAGGTCGGGACGTTTCGTGACGGGAAGTTTGTGGGAAACTGATTGGAAGTGGGAAGTCGGAATGCGGAAGTGGGAAATCGGAATTCGGAAGTGGGAAGTCGGAATGCGGAAGTGGGAAGTGGGAATGCGGAAGTGGGAAGTGGGAATGCGGAAGTGGGAAGTCGGAATGCGGAAGTGGGAATTTTTGGATTGCGGATTGGCAGCTGGCATGGGGCAAAGGGCACAGCGCATGGAGCGGAAAGTCGGTGAGATAGTGCGGAAAACCGATGTCTGAGATCAAACTATCCGCTGACTGCGCTGCAGAGGTACCAGTTTGATCGGGAATGATATTTCTTGTTTTGAATCGATTTGTAAAACGATGAGATAGCTTGCGCTTCGGTTCGTCCTCGAGCTCTTACTCTTCGTCGATTTGCAGGCAGCGCCTCCGACTACGAGGACGAGTACGACGACGAAAACGATACTCAGCGTTGCTTAAATGGATTCACAATCGTGATTCCTTCGATGAGTTGGCCTTCATTTAGATCTTCCGTTAGAAGAATAGCGGCATTTTTAGAGTAAGCTGCGGAAACGATCATTGCATCCCAGAAAGAGATATTGTAATTTTCTTCAATTTCGCTGGCCTGCAAGATCGTTTGACCATTGTTTACAGCAAGATCCCACGTTAGATAGTTGTTTAGAATCCTGCGAACCTGCGACTTTTTTGGATGAGATGGCACCTTTCTTGTGAGGGTAACATAAAGTTCCTGTAAAACCTGAGTGCTTATCACACCATTTCCTGATTCCCACAGGTCGGATACAACTCCAATTGCGATTTCGTGCTTTTCACCGGCATCCAGGTCATGGGCATAAACCAGGACATTTGTATCAACAAACGTTTTAGCGTTCATGCAAGTCCTCGCGTTTCCAGTTGATCCGCCCACCAAGATGCATACCCTTTTTCAGAATTTCGAGGGCACTTCGCTTGGAAGCTTCGTAGCGGTCGTGCTGATAGACGACGTCTCTGAGCATGTTGGCCATCATCTTACTAACGGAGGTTTCCTTGCGCGCTGCCAAAATTTTGCCCTTTTTAATGAGCTCTTTTTCGATAGACAATGTAATATTTTGTTTCATAATTTTCTCCATTTTCAGACACGTGAATTACGTGTAGCACGTAATTCGGAGGTTGTCAAGTTGGTTGATTAAATACGGATCAATTTATATGGAATCTATGCCTTATAATTCAGTCATTAAAGCACCACTTCCAGTGGTGGACTCGAAAAGGTTTTACCGGGCCGGTGAGAGTCAAATGACACTTGAAAAAATACGAAGCACGAATCTTGAAAGGTAAAGATCGTTTAGAGACGGAGAGTTTGTGGGAAACTAAATTGAAGTGGGAAGTCGGGATACGGAAGTTGGAAAACAGAAACCGATAAACAGTAGTCAGTGACCAGTTATCCGCAGTCAGCAACAGAGCAACCGGTATCCGGCATCCAGAAGCCAGAGAACTAATAATAGCAAGGCAATCCGGAAGTTAGAATGAAAAATAGGAAAAGAAATAAAGCCGCAAAATACTGTGTCTGTATTTTAGGTTAGTATTACGTTTTTAATCTTTTCCGACTTCCGCATTCCGACTTCCGAATTCCTGACGCCTTATACAATTTAAATTTCGGCTACACGAAATCAGTGGTTAATTTCCAACAATCTCCATTACTTCAACTTATTCAACCATCTCCCTTCGGCAAACCACTTCAGCTTCAGTTCATCCAGGATGCCGCTGCCTTCGATGTTGTTGAGCGTGTTGCGGGTCCAGTTCATCAGCAGCGGATCATTGGCCGGGATTGCGATGCCGATCGGTTCATAGGTCAATTGCGTGACCACCGAGAGCAGGCCGGCGTCCGGGTAACGGAAAACGGATACGACGCAGATCGGATAGTCGGCAATCATGGCATGCGCCTTGTCCTGCAGCACCATCTCAACGGCTTCGTCATAATTTCCGGTGGTAAACAGGGTTGTTTTATCAAGAAAGGCTTCGGCAAAAGCCTGGCTGGTCGAGCCTCGCAGAGTCACTATTTTCGTATCAGGATTGTTCGCATCCTTGGCTTCATCAGCATAGGCGATAGTCTTGACTTTGGTGAGAAATGCTTTGCCCGAAATAAAATAGGGACCGACAAACGCCACCTTGCGGTTGCGCTCAGGCGTGATGGTCATGCCCGATAAAACCATATCGACCTCCCCGGTCTGCAGGGCCGGCAGCAATTCATTGAACGGTTTGGTGACGAATTTTACCTTGACATTCATCGCATTGGCCAGCAGCCTGGCGAGATCGGGTTCAAGGCCGAAAATCTCACCGTTTTTGGCGGTCATGTTCAAGGGCGGCATGTTGCCCATGGTACCCACGATCAGCACACCGCGCTGCTGAATGCGATCGAGCACCGGGGATGCGGAGGTGCCGCTGGAACCCTGCTGCATCTGGGCGCAGCCGGTAAATACTATCAAAGCCAATATGGAAACCAGGATAACTTTTGCGAACTTCATTATTTCTCTCCTTTTTATTGCGGTTTAGTGACTAATTACTGAAATCACATCATGTTTGCGAAGGATTTGTTAAATAAAATATGATCACCACCAAGTCACAAAGGCACGAAGTTTTTCTATAAGAATGTTTATGTTTGAGTCTTGGTGGCTTTGTGGCTATTTCCGGTTTATCCGGGTTGGGTTTTGATGATGCAAATGTATTCATCAAATATGGATTGTAAAGTCAATGGCAGGGCTTTTTCGATCAAGCCTGGCTACCCTTAATCGCTCGTGTGAAACTACATAAAATGACGAATGAATAATGAATAATGACGAATGATGGAATCGCTTCGCTCAGTCGTTTTAAAATGGACAGAATACATTATTCGATGTTCGATGTTGGATGTTCGATGTTGGACGTTCGATGTTCGACGTTCATTAGTTTCTATTCTCCGATCAGACTGGCCGTTTTTTTGGCCAGAGGCCGTGCTCTTATGAAACTACTTGAAAGTCTAAAAACGAACCGCAGAATATCGAACAAGAAATATCGAAGGATGAAGTGTGGAATCGCTTCAGGCTTCGCCTTCGGCTACGACCCGACACGTCGCTCAGTCGTTTTAAAAAGACCGTTCTACAAAAGACTCACGACAGGCAGAATCCATTATTCGATGTTCGATGTTGGACGTTCGATGTTCGATGTTCATTAGTTTCTTTTTATGTCCTCATTTCCTTAAAAGCATTGATCACGCCGTTGGTTGATGAGTCGTGAGTGGCAACCGCTTTGTCATCCTGCAATTCCGGCAGAATCCTGTTCGCCAGCTGCTTGCCGAGTTCGACACCCCACTGGTCAAAGGAAAAAATATTCCAGATAACCCCCTGGACGAAGATTTTATGTTCGTACATCGCAATCAGGCTGCCCAAAACCCGGGGGGTCACCTGCTTCACCAATATTGAATTGGTTGGTTTGTTGCCCTGGAATATTTTGTGCGGCGCCAGCTTTTCAATTTCAGCTTCTGATTTGCCGGCGGACTTCAGTTCTGCAATGACGTCGGCACGGGTCTTGCCGTTTAAAAGTGCCTCGGTTTGGGCAAAAAAATTGGACAGCAGTATTTTGTGATGCTCACCGAGGGGATTATGGCTGATCGCCGGCGCCAGAAAATCCGCTGGTATCAACTTCGTTCCCTGATGGATCAGTTGATAGAAGGCATGCTGGCCATTGGTGCCGGGCTCACCCCAGAGAATGGGTCCGGTCTGATAGGTGACCGGTTTGCCCTGCCGGTCGGCGGATTTGCCGTTGCTTTCCATGTTGCCCTGCTGGAAGTAAGCCGGAAAACGGCTTAAATACTGGTCATAGGGCAATATCACCTCGGTTGCGGCTCCGAAAAAATTATTGTACCAGATCCCGATCAAGGCCAGTATCACGGGAATATTTTCTTCCAGAGGGGCGTCCTTGAAATGCAGATCCATTTCATGGGCGCCTTGCAGCAAGTCGATAAAGTTTTCAAATCCGATAAAACAGGCAATTGACAGGCCAATCGCCGACCACAGTGAATATCGGCCGCCCACCCAGTCCCAGAATTCGAACATATTGCGGATATCGATGCCGAACTCCTCAACTTTGGCCTCATTGGTAGACAGGGCCACAAAATGCCGGGCGACATGGGCCGGATCCCGCGCCTTATTCAAAAACCAATCTCTGGCACTGTAGGCATTGGTCATGGTCTCCAGGGTGGTAAAGGTCTTGGAAGCGATCATAAAAAGAGTCGACGCGGGATTTATTTTTTTTAAGGTTTCCGTGATATGGGTTCCGTCTATATTGGATACGAAGTGAACTTTGACAGCGGGATCCGCATAGGGCCTCAGTGCTTCCGTGACCATCACCGGGCCCAGGTCCGATCCCCCGATGCCGATATTGACGATGTCGGTAATCTTCTCGCCAGTATATCCCCGCCATTCGCCGGATCTGATCTTGCCGGCAAAATCCTCCATTTTCCTAAGGACTTCATTGACCCGGGGCATCACATCCCGGCCGTCCACCTCGATGGGCGAATTGGCCCTGTTGCGCAGCGCGATGTGCAAAACCGGGCGGTTTTCAGTTTCGTTGAGGACGTCTCCACGAAACATGCCGGCTGCGGCCTCTTTCACCCCGGTTTCCCGGGCCAGTTCAACCAGCAGATCCAAGGTTTTGTCCGTGATCCTGTTTTTGGAGTAATCCACCAGGATGTCGTTGAAGCGGGCGTGATAGTTTTCAAATCGAGCCGGATCTTCAGCAAAAAGATCTTTCATATGGATGTCTTTGATATCGGCAAAGTGATCGATGAGCTTTTGCCAGCTGCGGGACTGGGTCGGGTTGATCTTCGGCAGCATGAATGTAGCCTCCTTAGTATTCGGACATCAATCTTACAGAAATCCAGCAGCCGCCGGGAAGTTTCCGCCTTTCAGACTGCAAGGTTTTACTTTTTAATTTTTGTACTTAGATTAGGCTATAGTCAAATCAGGATAAACTTAGTCACTGATATCTTCAAGTCAAATAGTGCCATCGCATCCAAAATGACAAATAAGCCCGCACTCGCTGAAATACAAGTCGTAAACGATCTTGACGAAATCAGCCGAACCGCCGCCGGGATCATCTTCCGTCAAGCGCAGGCGGCGGAATCTTCCAACGGATCTTTTACCCTCGTTTTATCCGGCGGTTCTACACCCCGCAAGCTGCACCAGCGCTTAGGCCGTGAATATTCAGGGACTGGCGGGATGTCCTGGCGCAACAGTCATTGTTTTTGGGGCGATGAGCGCCATGTGCCGCCGGAGCACCCGCAAAGCAACTTCCGCATGGCCCATGAAACCCTGTTTGCCACAGCGCCGGTTCCGACACAAAATATTCATCGCGTGCCGGCAGAGGAATCCGACGCTGCCGTTGCGGCCGAAAAATATGAGCTGGAACTGCGGTCCTTTTTCGAACTGGAAAGCGGTCAGCTGCCCCGTTTTAACTGTGTTCTGCTTGGGATCGGAACCGATGGCCACACGGCTTCCCTTTTTCCAGGGACCGGAGCTTTGCAGGAAAAAAGGCGGTTGGTCGTCGCCAACTGGGTTGAAAAACTTCAGACCCACCGCATTACCATGACCGCGCCGGTTTTGAGCAACGCCGACCAGGTTATCTTCCTGGTCAGCGGCCGGGAGAAGGCCGAGGTTTTAAAGGAGATTGTCGAAGGTGAATTTCGCCCCGATCTGCTGCCGGCTCAACTCATCCGGCCGGTTCGTGGCAAACTGCTGTGGCTGGTGGATCGAGACGCAGCCGAGTGTCTATCCGATCCTGTCAATTAAATCCTTTCGCCACGACAGCACGAGAAAGGATAATGAAGTAGTGGCGGGGTTTATCCCCGCCAATAGCTTGGCGACTATCACCGATAAACTCACTTAACCAATTCGTTGGTAGAAAACGGCGATGACCGCCGTTTAGGCGGGGATAAACCCCGCCACTACATTGCTGACGCAAATTGAAATTCTATATCGTAGTGGACCGGGCCTTGAGACGGGATATTTAGCTTTTTAATTTTAGTTTATGAAAGGAAAATTTCGTATGAATCCACAGTGCGACATCGGCCTCGTCGGTCTGGCCGTCATGGGCCAGAACCTGATTCTGAATATGGCCGATCATGATTTTCAAGTGGCGGCCTATAACCGCACCACCCGCAAGGTCGATGAGTTTATGGCGGGGTCGGCCCGCGGCAAGTCCATCGTCGGCTGCCGCAGTCCCGAGGAATTGGTCCAAAACCTGAAGCGACCGCGACGGCTGATGCTCATGGTCAAGGCCGGCGAGCCGGTTGATCAGACTATCCGGCAGTTGGCACCTCTGCTGGACAACGGCGACATCATCATTGATGGCGGTAATTCTTATTTCGCGGATACCGAACGCCGGATCGAGGAGCTTGCAGCGCGCGATATCCGGTATCTGGGAACCGGTGTCTCGGGCGGCGAAGAAGGGGCGCGGCACGGCCCCAGCATCATGCCCGGCGGGGATGATGCGGCCTGGCCGCATTTGAAAGCCATTTTCCAGGGAATTGCGGCCAAAGTCGGTCCCAACCGGGACATTCCCTGCTGCGACTGGGTGGGACCCGGCGGGGCCGGCCATTACGTTAAAATGGTTCACAACGGTATCGAATACGGGGACATGCAGTTGATCTGTGAAGCCTACAGAGCAAGCGCACAAACATAAAATTTTCAATAAAAACAGTGTGATAAATTAAAATACTACTTGATTTTTTTTGCTATAAATACTACTAAACACTTAAATTTTAAAGCAGATTGCCCTAAAATAGGG
>Ga0209454_1001461_pt1 | contig 14824 bp, 7 predicted proteins | sample WorMetHERISLAND1_2_FD_187400 | JGI IMG/M metagenome (GOLD analysis project Ga0209454, IMG submission 187400) | Marine gutless worms symbiont microbial communities from Max Planck institute for Marine Microbiology, Germany - Olavius geniculatus... | ecosystem: Host-associated > Annelida >...
CCCTTATTCAAAATTTCTGGATCCGCCACTGGTATCTGGTGTGCGCGATTAGATGCGTGAGGTTCAGGCTCAGACTGCAAACTAGGTCAAACTGCGTTCGGTGACCTAATTTACTGTCAATGCCTGAGATGCTCGATAACTGAACGGACGGCTGCATTTGCCTGCATATCATGTCGGTACTTGGCGCCGACATTTTTTTCTCGTTCGTCGTTACGATCAGTCACGCCGTCATCAGTGTTGGATTTTCAGTCCATTCTTAACGGAACTGTCCGCGGGGCATCAAAACAGTGACGGACACGTATAGTTCTGGTGTCGTCGGTTCGGCGTTTTACGTACGCATCATACTCAAGTACACAGCTCGACAGCATTCTGATGTCAACCACTTAACTGGCTGCCATGGCAGAACGCATGACCGGTCGACCGCCGGCCGGCTTTTAAGTCAATTATCCGCGCAAGGCGTAATCCTGAAATGCTATTTGTTGCCGAGACAACCACGGTCGAAGTCGAAGAGCATATAAGAAGGTCTGCTTGCGAGAGAGCCGAAGCTACGCGGAATAGCTTGTGCCAGCGGGCAACGCACGGGTTACGCTGAGCCGCAAAAAGTTGCAGCAAATAAACGAATAAACAGCGCTGCGACGAATCTGCTTGTGGAGTTGGTGTGAACGAGTATAGATTTTGAGCAGATCGCTTGCGTTTCAGTAAAAGATATCAAAACCGTAGTAATGAGACGGGCATAGACTTCGAGGATGCTGATGCATATTGGGGTCAGAATTTCAGTGTCAACTTAGGTATCCTGTAAACAGATGAGAAGCGGTACCTCTATGCTGCTAGCGGGTGAAATGGAAATTAAGGCGTAGATAATTATCTGTAAGTTGAAACAAAAGCTTCTGTTCATTAAGTTTTCCAGTGTAAATGCATGTCACTGTAGAGGTCTGAGAATTGAAGTAAACTGAGCGGACTTAGCTTTGGGAGCGCAAGAGCATTTATTCTAAATTAGTACGACATTTATTAAGACTATAAAAATGTACTATAGGCCTAGACTGCAAGCAAATTAATGCGTGCCGTGAGAAAAATAACGGAAAATCGTTGTCGCTTTTGATTCGAAAATTCAAATTTAAGATGTGGCAAGACGTTTACAGAAACAGTGACGATTTGCAGCCGATAAGATTAAATTGGCGTAGTATCGTTCCTTTGTGAAGGTAAATATAATTTTACGATAGCGGTAAAAGAGAGATTAATCGAAATCGGAACAGGTAACATGCGGCGGTGGGTGGTATCTGATACGATGCAATAAAATGCTGCTGCTGCTGCTGCTAAAGAAGGTCGCCGGCGTGTGCTGTCCACTGTCCACTGCACATACCGCGAGTCCTATAGGCGTATTAGTCTACTGCATCCATCGCGTCGTTCATTGTAGTTGGTTGCAAGCCGGTGCCCCATTATAGGATTCCCCCCCCCAGAAAAGTCTCCCCTGGCCGACAATTTTCCGGCAAAAATGATACGATTTTTGCTGGTAAATTGTCGACCGGGAGAAGGCTTTACTGGGAGGGGGGCGATCTTATAATGGGGAGACTTTTTTATGAAGCCGGCGATATTTTAATAAGGCGGAGACATATCAATTCTGTGATTATCTCTTTTCGGGTGGATTTATGTGACACCGGCGCCGGTGCACGTCACTAAGCAGTTTAATGAACGACTGAACAGCGCGCTCAGTAGGACTCCATCGGCGAAGTATTACGGACGTCTTACATACATACACCTGTTGATGCCGCTGCACTCGCCTGACTTGTGTCCACCGCAGCTGCAGCAGCAGCAGCAACCGGCACTCGTCACAGCAACATTAAATTAAATTACACCGATTGCTGCTTGATGATACGCTGACTTTTTTCCTCGATCGGACTGTGACGTGTGGATGGGCTCAGCGTGCAAGACGGCGTGTCTGCAGCACCACGCAGGATGTGATGACGAAATGCCGATCATCACAGCTCGCATCCATCGTGCGATGTCCTTACTCCTGATACTGCTCGTCTCTAAGCTGCCGCCACCGACAAACGGTAAGTGGTACCGCTGCGTTTAGGCGGAATCGCTGTAGCGCAAGCGTTTTCTCCTATAGCTGCATATTTATCCGCAGCACAGTCTCTCTGCTGTCACATTCGTTGTCACATTTGTAGCCCGTTTTTAAATCGTTCCACAGATTTTGTTACTATTTAACAGGTACAGTTGTTGGGTCCAGTGGCACATTGTACATGTTAAATGGGGTCTTTTTCCCAGGAAAAGAGGAGATTAGAGAGTCAAACCCCGGTTAAAACATGCAATTGAAATTGATGCCGCCGCCGCCAAAGCGATTTCATGCTTCACCTAATTAATTCAGTAGTAGTTCACTAAGGCCTATAGAACAGGAAATGAGCGGTGACTTGTGTGACCGACGGAATGATGGCTGGGTGGTGGTATGTATGCACTCTGCACCGCTGTGTACAGTTCCATTATTTCTGTTAGTGGATGGCTGCGTATAATACGCTACATACGTACTCCAGTTTGGAAATAGAATTTTAATGCAGGCTATGCTTACGTAGTAGACAAGCGGACAGGTCGCTACGCCCCCTGTCCGCTTGAGCTTTGCCATAGTATCGGCCTGCGGCCTCCATTTTCGGCTCTTTAGATCTCAACTCGGCCTGCGGCCTCGATCTCAGCCTGCTGCCTCAATATTCGGCCTGCGGCCTCCATTTTCGGCCTTTCGGGCCTCAACTCGATCCAGGTTTCCCAACAGCATTATGGGCGCTCTAGCAGGGTTTTCAATAGCGGACGTCTGAGGGTAAATACGCCCAAAAATTTAAGCCCGTACGATCAAATTTTAAGACCTGGACGTCACGACGTCCAAATCACACTGCTTTTTATCATGTTTAATTTTTAATAATAAACTGCGAACTGATGTCATAATCTGTATTCGAATGTTTTTAGTCCAATAACGTCCGCTAACCGTCGTGTTTCTGCATACTGCATGAAGACGTATTGTTTTGCATTATGTTCATTTTTTGCTTGAGTGTTCTTGTAGGTCTACTGCATGACTTCCAAATTTTGTACACTGACGTCCAAATTTTTTAGCTTGGAAGTCATGACGTCGTGAAAATAAAAATTTAGGCCTATCGAGAACCCTGCGCTTTATGCGCTGCAGCGCTGATGATGCGTCACCATGGTGACGACGTCTATATGACATCACTGCAAAATTTTAGAAAAAGTGAAAGTTTTTGAAAGCTACGAACAGTATCAATGAATGGCGTCGACGTCTTGAAGCTGTTATATCAAGAATGGCGGCGGACACGTCGAGCACTGCAACTTAGCTTGAGCAGCCGCACATCATTTTAATACTGTCGACAGATAAGTTTAGTCAATAAAACAAAACACTGAACACCGATATTAGCAGTAGCGTTTGTTTTGCTAGGTAATGTGGTCACACAATAAAGGTGCGGTGGGCGAACGAACTTCACATTTACGCGCCATGATTTCTGCTTGTAACAGTGAAAGAATGGTTCAAATCGGTGCTGAATTACCGAAGTTATCCCAAAAATAAAACTGGGTATCTGTTTTTTGGACCACCCTGTATATTAAAGTTTTTAGAGATCGGCATTTCGGCATAAAATTTATGTCGTTCAACTCAACGATGTTTGAAATCGATCTTCCGATTACACGTTGGCATATAACTAATGTGAACCACTAGTGTAAACATATTAATCGGGGTGCATGAAAGCAGTTCGATTCGATTTTGATCATATGTGTCGTCAAGAGATTGAAGTCGTCTATGGTCCAGCCTTGCGTCAGTCAGATCAGCGTTGGTCGATCGAGAAATGTAGTAATCGGTGAGTATGTGCGCTGTGGACGTTGTTTGTAATCAGCCCGTTACTGTCGCAATTAGCCGCACCGTACGGCACAGTTGCGTGACGAAACGCTGAATATCTCCGTACGCCGCTCTATTCTATAGGTCTACAACAGATCTTTACATACGGGGTGCGCCAAAAAATTGGCACCATTTTATACGCTTTAGCTATGTCAAATATTAACTGATTTTCAAAACTCGTTCGTAGTAAAAAAAATTAGCAGAAAAATTGCAATAACAGTATTAAACCCCATCACACTTCAAGTGTGCCGCTACACTACCTTGTGTTTTGTAAAAGCAGGACAATGCTGATCGCGCCATTGCTCAGTAGCGCCGCCGGGTTAAGTGCGTCATCCAACAGCAAAACGGACACATTGAAGATTTTATGTAATAACTGCAGAATGTGTCAGTTACTTTAGACAATAACTGAGACAATAAACACGTTGTTTTTCGTTGTTAATTTTTAAAAATTAATGTTACCAAAGTCTTGTTTTTAATTGTTGCTTTTAAGACACTGATATTTCACAAAGTAGTGTAGCGACACATGAAATATAGTGAAATCTTCATTGACTGTTGTATTATAATTTTTTTCTGATTCTGGCAGTAAAAATTGTGAAAATTGGTTGATATTTGACGAAGTTAAAACGTAGAAAATATGGTGCAATTTTTTTTGATCCACCTTGTATATACGTAGAGCAGAGAACCAGCCTTGTCCGAGACCGCGACCGCCTCGGTCGTGTTTTCATCTTGTAGCAGTCGTGTTGCACTCGCTGGCGACGACTCGCAAACGAAGAAGTCGTCGAGTCAAGTCGCACGACTTCAGGACGATAAATCGCAATCTCTCGCATCAACGGTCATCCAGTCACCGGCTAAGCTGAGCCGACTATTCCGGCCAGTCCGCCAGCCCCAGTTCCGTCTAATAGCCAACGATCTTCAGCTTTCGGCCATTAATCATTTTGCTGTACCGATAGAAATTAAGTTTAGGTTTATTCAGACCGCATTAGGGCTGTGTTTACGTGTTATGTTTGTGAGCTGTGAGACTGTCGCAAGATTGAGAGACATGGAAAAAAGTTTGCATCTGGCCCCAACGGTTGTTAACCAAGGGACAAAAATTAAAACGAAGAAGAAGCCTTTTTCACTTAGTCTACTTGTCAACTGTCCATCTTTCAGGGTTTCTAAGTCTTACGCCTTTACGGAACGATCAGCCTCTGATTCACTGTGCGATTCGCTTGCGACCTGTGGCAAACGTGTTTTCACTGATTCAGTAAATTCATTGATTAACTGATTGATCTGGATGCTATTGGTATAGGCTCTAGAGACTAGATAGAGAGGTTCGCATAAAACGTAGAACGTAAGCTTTTCGAGCAGTTATGAGTGACAGCCGGTGCCGGCACGCTGTAGCCTGCAGCATCGTGGACTGTAGGCGGGCAGAAGTTGTAATTTGCCGACAGACTGCAAATTATCGACAGCGGATATTATGAATGCTCAGAATTTTAATTTTGCCACCAATTTTTTTCATAATAATGGTTCTTAATCGCAAATTTTGCATTTTTTGACAAAAAGAATCTGACAACAATCTGACAACAAGAAGATTTTTCTGACAATTTTTTGCGACAGCTCGAAATTTAGGGCCCTGCCCGGCCACGACCTCGTTGGCTGAATGGAGTATAGTAGCGTAAAGAAAGTTCAGTCAGCTGTGTGAGTGGGCGGGTATCAAGTGCAGCGACAGATCGAGGATGAGTTTAGTTGCCGCTTGTAATCGTCGACTGCTTATTTGTGTCGGAGCGACACCTAGCGGCAACGACGTCACCTCAGGTTATTGTTGTTTACGGCGGGCGTCGGTCAGGGAGCGACGACGACGACACTGCAGCCACGTCGTTGGCGTTGTTCTCTAAGATGTGCTGCGAGTGCGAACTGTAGCGACAGTCAACGGAGGCATATTTCAGCACCGTAGTCCGAACACTCCTTATGTTCTCAAGCCGCCGCCGCCAGCAGATGCTATTGTGTCACATTGTTCTCTGCCATGAAGCTTTGGTACCTCACAAAGTCAGCAAGGTCAATACGAAGTTGACTTCGCCATCCAGTGCCGGCGCCAGGAGTATGAGACCCCCGCTTTTTCCCTAATTGCAATTGTGAAGCCCGTATCACGGGGTCTGAGGACAGAGCCCCCATCGAGGTCCAGGAACAGAGCCCCTGGTCAGGGGGGTCAGGAGCCCTCTGAAGCTGAAACACTTTTGGCTTTTGGACGTTTATTGAAAGCCGCAAATTTGCCCACTTTTAAAAAATTTTAAACGCAAAAAAATCATATATAATTTGTGTTGTCTTTGCAAAAAATGAAGTTTAATAGGCTGCAATACGTCATAGATTATCGTACATTAATGAAAAGTAATAGACTTGTCCATTTTGGGTAAACTTTCTACATGTTTACTTATTTTATATTTTAAACATATTTAAAAATAGAACTTTTTTCATACATAGCATGAGGCCCCCCTGAGCATACGTGAGCCCTCCCCCCTGACCGGAGTACGGGGACTCTTCCGGAAGGCGACACGTGGCGATCTGGATTTGGCAGAACTGGCGCGCTCAGTTACTTGTTAGTCGCGGAGATCACACCTATTCACCGACAAAATGCACTTGCCGTCATTCGCCAAATAAAAAATAGTTTGCAGCTAATTACTCCATAATTTTACTCTGCGCATTGGGCCGAACTGATACGATGCTTAACCTGTCCACTCCGAAGATAAGGTAAGGTAAGGTACTCAATTTACCTTCTTCAGGTCGTTTAGTCGTCTCGCTGATGGACAGACAAACACAGAGAGAAAGATGATAGATCTTAGAACAATTGTTGCACTTTCTAAGATGGAAATAACCAACAGTATGCGAAGGCCTACATTTAGTACACAAAACATGGCGATGGTAAAAATACGTTGCATTCTCAATATAATTGTCACAACGAAATACGTATATTCAGTGGGCAGTTATATCACGGTGTTATATCATGCAGTATAGTTATGCTGTGTGCAGGGCAGACGGAAGGCGATATTGGCTACGACGCACGCGATTTCTACGACGCCGAGTATGACTCTGCGTCGGGTCAGTTTCCAGAGTCTTACTTTGGCGATACGTTTTTAATGCAATAAATTTCTTAACAAATTATATTTATCGTCAAAGCTTAAGTGTTTGTGTGTGGACAAGTTATGGCCTTGGTACAGGATTTTTCTTTGTTGTTTGTAGTTCTGGGTAAGGAGCCGACGTTCGATACGCCTCTAGCGAATGCATCCGCCGAATTAGGCGGCACGGCCCTACTGCCGTGCGCCATCGACTACCTCGGCAAGTATAAGGTAGACTCTTTCTTTCATTCATTCGCCTCTCTTAATAAGCCCACGTACAGTGCACTTGGCGCCAGTGTGAATTCAGCGTAAAAAGAATACACGTTGCATACATCTTTGTGTGTTTCTCCATAACAAGCAGCAGCTGCAACAACAGCACCCGGGATCTGTATTCTCTCCGCGTTCACGCGATATGACAGTTCGTGACGTCATCGTAAGCTAGGATTAATGACAGCGTTCTGGCGGCTTAGCTTAGCGGCTTTTTCTACAGTTACTGTTTGAATTCCAAAATCTTTCAAAATCTTGATCGAAGCGGTTTCCTGACCCTGTTGCTGGATTAAAAAAGAGGACTAGAAGAGAGGGGAAGTTACGTGAAGCAAGGGAATGAAAGATAAGAGCAAGAAAAGAGCAGAGGATAGAAGGCTGGTAGGAGTTTAAAGGTGTCGTTGGGAGCTTGTACATTACATAGTTTTGCGTACAATAGCAGGGACGTGGTTTCAAATCGACTGGGATACGACAGGACCCAGTGGTTAATCGGTGGTGAAGGTGGTGCTAGATGAATCTTGCGGCTTGACTCGCTGCTGAGGGACGTAATAAAGGGCAGAATGTCGGGCGAAGCAACGAGAGGACGAAAGCGCCTACAAATGCTCAGCGACATCACAAGCAATCTGAAGAGAGGCGCAGAAGACAGAAGCAGCTGACAGAGGAGCTTGTCATAAATCTGCCACTCAAGCAGAAGACCAGAGAAGAGGTGGTGCTGGCACTATTCTAGCGCATTGGAGACACTTGCAGATGTGCGCTTTACAAAAGTATTTCGATTGGTTTTAATTTGTCAGGTAGCGTGGCTGGAGCAGAACTCGATCCCGTTGACGTACGAGGAACGACGAGTGATCGACGACTCGCGCTTCAGCGTCGTGCGTCCGCTGGTCCGAGACTGGAACCTGCAGCTGCAAGACGTGCGACTTGATGACGCCGGAGTTTACCGGTGCACCGTCAACACCAAGCCGGTCGGCAGCAAAATCGTCTCACTGCTCGTCACCGGTAAGAGCTGCTAAAAGCGTGTATACATGTACGACAAAACCTCGCATGCATGCGACAGAAACAGGGCGAGACTACGTACAGTGCACCTGTCAATCAACTCGGGTTTGGCAGCGCCGTCGCACCGTCGCATCTCGTGCGATGGCGCTGTCAAACCCGAGTTAATTGACAGCTGCATTGTTCAGCTCGTCGAGCCAGCTTCGTCGTGTAAACGGGGTATTATACCCCGTTTACTGGCTCAATGAGCTGGCTTTAGTTAGCTGGACGAGCCAGCTCGATGTTTGCTCGATGTTTGCTTGATCATGTAAACGGGGTATTAGACCTATTGTTTTTGTCACTTGCCCACTTTTGACGAGGAAGTTCCACGCCCCGCTCTGCTGCCAAGTAGACTACTGGCCTGCAAATGTCGCGCACTCCTTAAACGGATCTGCATTATTCAGGCGGGTAAACGGCGCCACGTCAATGATGGCTTTCCGATGAGTTTCGGCGACTCGGCGAACCGTATATCACGTTAACGACGACGAAAACTGTTAATGAGATGCACAAATAGCCGCTGCTCGGAGCGCGCCATTTATACCGATAGGCTGCAGCAGCTGCTCTGTATGCACTCTGACGTAGCAAATAGCCCACCGCCTCCATCAACGCAACAGTTTCACAGCTCGTTACAATAGCAGCAGCTTAACCGATGGTCATCAGACAGGGCATTAATATACGCAGTCAAAGAAACCGTCATAATTCCTTACGGAAACAGTTTGGCCATTCAGATATATGATGTTTTAGCTCAAATTGAAACGGCAAAACTGACAAATGCGTTAGCTAGTTATATTGCAGCTGCTGTAGTTTTGGTGTCTTAAACGAATGGTTTTCGATGACTGTTCGGTCCTGGGTCGTTGCTCGTTATGGAAACGGACGAATTGTACAACTCTGCAGCGGCTTCATGGGTTAAAAGAGAATTCTGTCAAACAGTTGCGAATTTCTGACAGAAAAGGTTATGGATAATCAGAATTTTAATCTTGCCCTTGAATTTCTCCAAAATAGAGGTTTTAGCCCCAAACAGACGAAACATTTTTCGACAAGAAAAAATTTTTCTGACAATTTTTCGACAGCCCAAAATTTAGGGGGAAAGAGAATTGCTTCCACCCCTTTTCCTCCCAGTCACGACGCCACTGTTCGGTGATGAAAATGTCAACAGATGTCAGTGTGTCTGTGCTCACTTTTCAAAGTTAACGAGATGCGGCGTGCTGAATTCATTCACTTTACGTATATAAGTCATCTCCGTAGCCGTCGCCGCGGCTGAGGAGGAGGCGAGCGTACGTAACGTTAACTATTTGTCGTCGGCGGCGACCGCGCGCACTGCTCAGGACTCGTGCTCGCTGCATTATTTCGACCGAGTGACCGGACCGGACGGACACTGCAGAGTCGCACTGCCTGGCGCGGCGTGCAGGTCATCGCGGCACGACGTCAACGACGCCAGCGCATCTCTCTGTCTCTCTCTATCTCTGAAATATTCATGTTTGTCTCGGCGCGGCCAGTCCTACGACGACGACGACGACGACGACGACAACGTTGAAATAGTTGCGTATATAGACGGCCGGACGGACGGACGCTTGATGATGTGACGACTGACCGTGAAGGCCGGCGATCAACTTACTGCTCAAAGCTGCACTGCAGCAAGCCGACCAGAATCAACGACAGTCCGCCCCATACTAACGCACTCGTTCAACCGATAGGCCTATATACTGACACGTGAATAGCTGCTGTTACTTTGTTACTAGGCAGTAACTAATTGTTTTCGGCTCTATGCGTGCATTCGCCCGAGCTTGCATCCAGTCAAGTCTGTTAGCACGATATCTCAGAACTGAGTGAAACAAATTACACCAAGTTGGGGTTGTGGTACGTGTGGTTGGGACAAAAGACGAACGCTTTTTTCTGTTTTGATAGCCGATTGATTGCATGTGAAACTCTGGGGCCTTATACTTTGTAAACGTCTTGAAATGTCGCAAAAAAACGTTAAACATTTTAACAAAATATGATGCGTAAATTCCCGTCATCGAAGTCATGATTACACAAAAGTCAAGTATAAAATTCGCTAGAGGCGGGCATAGGCATCAACATCTAGATGCCATGTAGTTCAAACGTCCGAAACGTCATACCACTTATGACGTTTGAATTTCCAGTGCATCGGGAATCTGTCCGTGAATGAATGTTACAAGCTTCCTGTCTGCTTGATCTTTGTTATAGTATCGGCCTATGGCCTCCATTTTCGGCTCTTAGGGCCTCATCTCAGCCTGCGGCCTCAATACACAGCCCCGCGCTGCAGCGTAGCACAGCGCTGCATCGTACTACGCTGCAGCGCTGCTGCTGGCTATAATGATGCTGATGATGCGTCACCATGGCGACGACGTCTATATGACGTCACAGCCAATCGCAGTCAAAATTGAAACATCCCTCTTTTAAATATATAAAAGATGGTCAGACATTGTGAGGGATCATTTAGGAATATGAAAAAGATAATCATGAGAGCCTTGTGAAATGAATACGCTTCTGGATACGCTTCTTGTTATTTCCATGCGGCTATTTGATACTGAATCCACCATAGCGCCCGCTAGCAGTCAGTGCCTGCGGTCATGCATCCGGGATGCCGACTAATGACGAAATCTACTGTGACTGGGCCATCATGTAAATGATGTTCACCAGTCACAGTTAGTCGGAAAATCAGCTATACCATGTAGACGTTGACATCAAACCAACTGCGGGTCTACTGATCAAAGACGTGTTACTGCTGCTGCTACTGTTGCTTATGATGAAGACGATGAGATGATTAGGGCAGCGTGATGATGACTTGGTGTTACATGTAGACCAGTATAATCGTAATTTCATCACGCGCTACAAAGAAGCAACAACGATGCATCTATAAGCATTGTCGTTGCCAGTGCTAGTCTACGTCAGCTGCAGCAGCAGCGGTTGATTGTTTTAGCGGGATTCCGATCCAGCGCAACGCACGCAACGAACGCAAGAAAATACGCAAAATAACGCACCGAACGCAGCTGACACAACGATGAATACGTAGATTGGTCGCTGATACCGCGAAAACAGCGTAAAACGGTTTGAGTGATGGAGATGTTTTGCCGCTTCCGGAAGTTCGTAAAGGTGCATTGGCGTCCGGATTTATTTATGGCGATTGTAAGCCCCACCAGCGACGTATAACTACTGCTGGTGCCGTGGAGAAACGCACAAAATGAGGAGAGCTGATGTATTGACAGACGCCGCGGCTCAGTCCGCAGTTGATTTGAGGCCGAGCCGCCGTCGACGACTGTTAATCTGGACTTAGCGGCTGGCAGTTCGGGTGGACCGGTCTTCGTGCCGTGCTAATTAATCGTCGATTGCGAGACGCCCATACCATTAATTCCATGTCCGATCGTGTGCCCGTCTCAGGACTGTGCCATCAACCGATGTTATGGTAGCAAGTACCATTACGTAACGTACAGAAAATATACGTTGTGGTGATTTTGTGCAAAAAATGTTAGAGAGTGAAGGATTATCAGTGATGTCTTTGAATATACTCACAGCTTGAAACGGTCGACTGGTAAGTTATATTAATTCATCGATATACAGCTTTTATTTATTGTATTGCTAACCTGTCGGCAACCGCTGCTGCCTTTTTCAGAACGACTGTCCGCCAGGTTATCAGTGATGCCTGTAATAATTTGGCTAAGATTTAATTATTCTTGCCCTGTCTTTTTCGGTAATCTTTGTGTCTTAAGTTAACCCCCGCGCTTTGAACAAGAAACTTCTAATTACGGCGCTATATTTATAAATAGAAATTCAAATGGACTTTTAACACTGTAATCGCTTTGCGAGTTCAATGAACATTTATGTAATTTCTATCGAATTTGAACTCTGCTAAACCGAGCTATAGATTAGACGGCTGGACAGGCTGAATGCAGAAAGAGCGACTTCACAACTTGCTAAGATAACACCTGAGGCCACATCCAGGTATTCCACCGATTGCCATCACTCCTATCTTCTCAGTCGGGAATCAGAGAGCGGCGCCAAGAGGAGAGCAAATTGTCGAGTTGATTTTCGAGTTTCAAGTTATGGGGACTCGAGTCACTGGATGTTCGACGAATCGTCGTGTTGTGATACTCGACAATTTATCGCAACCCGACAATTTTTGGCCAAAAACTGTCGACTTGCGTATCAGATTCCTGGGTAAGTTGGGGGTTAGGATTAGGATTAAGGTCAGTGTATATTGTTAGGTGTAGGTTTCCAGTTTCAACTCGAAACGCGACTCTACAATCTGTAAAAAAATTGCGTTTGATTTGTCAGGCGTTAATCAGCCCGACGGAGCGAACATTTTTCAGTTAAGACTAAGGAATGTGATAACGCGTTTTGTAATCGTTGTACATTGTTTCAGTTTAAAACTGTTTAATTAAGAAGTTTTTATCGATATGTTTTGTCACAATTATGGACCATTGACCAGCCTATGTGCATATGTATTTTTTCATTTTCTGTGTTGCTGCTTTGTTTTTTCCTCCCTGTTGTTTATTGTCCGCCATTGTCCGTGAATTAAAGATTACCAAAACTCGGCGCCATGACGTCACCATGACGTCACTGAGACGTGTTCTGGCGGCGGATGAGCGAACTGAGTGACAGTCGGCGGTGGGCAGCGCTATAGGACGAGGCAGGCGCGGTCGGTCAGTCAGTCAGCGAGTCGACGTGTCCAGTCACAGGAATAGCGTCCGTCGGTCACTCGCCATCATCATCGTCGTCGTCGTCGTCGCCCGCTGCCGGTGTCACATTAAAATGTCTCCCCATGAAAAATCCGCCCGCGGAGAGATAATCACGGATTTGATATGTCTCCTTTTTATTACAATATCGCCGGCCCCATAAAAAGTCTCCCATTATAGGATCGCCTCCCCCAGAAGTCTCTCCCGGCCGACAATTTACCGGTAAAAATCCGTCTCGCCGAGGCAGCCGCCGGGCAGGGCGGATTTTTGCCGGTAAATTGTCGACCGGGGGAAACTTTTCTGTGGGACGATTCTATAATGGGACACCGGCGCTATATAAATGCAAATGTCGGGCAAGTTGAGCGCGCGCGCGCCGGGCGGGCAGATGGTCCCTCGAGGACGCACTCGACGACCACGACGAGTTCTGGCAACTGTCAAGTTTCAACGCTCGACTAACAGTCAACGCAATCTGCATCGCGAACAGTTGCTCTGTGCGTGGACCACCCACGTCGACAACAGTCGGCCCACCCGCCGCCGACGACTATTGCCAAACCGACCTCATTTGCGTTAGTTGCTAGTTCATCGTCATACAGTCGCTGTCTCCGAAGGTTCTCCCCAGAGTCAAAATACATCGCGGCCGTGCATCTGCTTTTCCTATATAGTTTCTGTCGACGATTTCTGGTATTTTATTTCGTCAAACCATTCTCAACTGTATAGTGAATAATCTGAATATATAGCCGTTCATGTTCATACACTTTTGAAACAACATAAACGAATTAACGCTCGGTGAAACAGTGTGTTTTTCAAGTTCAAGTCTCGCATCAGTCAGCGTTTACACGAAATTTTGTGTTCTGCCAGTAACGAAAAGTGGAAAAATTGATCGCAGTTTCAAACAAAATATGGTACTGACTGTGTGTTTCATGCAGTGGCAGCGTCCATCAACAAGCGATTGTCGAGCGCCGACGTGGCCGTGAAGGAGGGTCGCGATGTCATCGTCACGTGCAGCGTTTTCGGCATTCCACAACCGGAAGTCACGTGGTACAGACTAGCAAGCGCAGCACGACTCACTGACTCCGATGAGGAGCGCTGCCAACTGACGTCTGATAGCAGCGGTAAACTGCTGACGCGATTAATACGAACTAAGATAATTTCGCAGAGAAATGGCGCGTCGCTGTGCCTTTATTTTCTGTCCCATTGCTGTAGCATAGCATGGGACAGATTATGAAATCACTTTTGTCGTTCTGCCATTCTGTCATTCTGTCTGTAAGCACTTTAACGATCGCAATTTTGATTCGATTTGAATCAAATTTTGCACAATAATTTAGGGTCCGAAAAGTAAGGTCGAGTTTGTCTGGGGTAAAAATCCGATGACTCCTTCCCGTATTTTCCCTTAATTTTCCTTTAATTTTTAACCCCCGTAATGCATTTTCAATGAAAAGGTTTTCGTACCACAGTAGAAAAATCTGTGGGCCCATAATGGCGGTTAACAGCTCAAAAACATATTTCGGAAACCGCTGTATGCGCTAAAAAAGAAAAATAATTTATTCCATAATTTGAGGCCTCAAATCCCCAAAATTGTGATTACTGCATTCTTAATGAAATTACTTAATAAATCTGTTACATTGACGTCTTGCGACATAAAGTCGCTTCTGTGCATATTATTTTCATAAAAGGGCTAAATTAGTATTTGTTAGAGTGTTTATTTTACACATTATATATAAAAAATAACAAAATGCCAAACATCTGTGATTGATCAGACGAGAACGTGCGACATCATCATCAACAGTCGTCGTCGGCCGCTGATTGGTCGGGTTACTGGTCACGTGACATTGCTCTGCCGGTGCGCGGTCCGTCGCTCA
>Ga0209454_1001462_pt1 | contig 14824 bp, 16 predicted proteins | sample WorMetHERISLAND1_2_FD_187400 | JGI IMG/M metagenome (GOLD analysis project Ga0209454, IMG submission 187400) | Marine gutless worms symbiont microbial communities from Max Planck institute for Marine Microbiology, Germany - Olavius geniculatus... | ecosystem: Host-associated > Annelida >...
CCGCGGTACTTGTCATCTCAATGGCATTGAATCATTCTGGTCGTAGGCCAAACGGAGGCTTGCAAAATTCAATGGTGTTCCCAGACATACGTTTCATCTACACCTCGAAGAATGTGAATTCAGATTCAATCATCGGGAGGAAAACTTATTGATATAATACTCATTTTACTGAGAGAAAATCCTCTCTAAAGTTATCTAGACCCTATCCTGAATCCGTGAGATAAAGTCCGAGAAGAATTCGACATATGAGCAATTCCTGGTGGTTCGTGCTTTCTTCCAATAGTACAGGATTAACAGGATTTCTTTGTTGTTGGTAAATGCATTTGCCGGGAAAGGAAACGGTTTACATTTCCGAGATCTGCTTGCGAAGCTGGATATCCCCATACCCATTATCTGCACTCCTGATGAGTTGTTGGGCGATGACCCGGAAAGTAGCTGATTCGGTAATCGAAGAATTACATCGGACGCACGAGGAAATCTCCGAATGGTTCAATGGCAATATCGCAGCAATTGCCGAGGATGCAGCGCGTCGTCAGGCAGCGTCGGGCCGTCCCGGTGTGGAAACCGGAGACGCCTAGCGCGGTAGGATGGGTAGAGGCGTGCCGATGAACTTTGGATATGTCAATAATCTTAACCGCGCCGAAACCCATCATCTGGCGACAATCAAGCGATGGCAAGCAAGAGGGGACAACACGCACCGGAACTCAAGGCGACACCGGCAAATGTTCATGATCGTCGGGTGTTTGACGACCTCGTCGATCCCGACAACGTGGAGCCGGGGGTATGGTCCGACCGTGCGTACCACAGTGAGGAGACCGGAAACGTGCTGCAGGACGCCGGCTACGAGAGCCACAGCATGAACCGGAAATTCATCCGCACCATTGGCCTGGCGCGGGCTAAGGTGACGATCGGCGTGATGAACCTGACCGACAATCTCATGCGTTACCTGCAGCTGACCAAAGACAGGAAAGGTGTGCCTGTTGCCGCCCGAACCGGCTCAAAACAAGCCCAACAGGCCGTTTAATAACGTCAATCGCAGGGAATTACCAACGTTTTCATCCCCATTGCCCATGAAAACCTGAATCTTTCATCAACTAGTTATAGCGCTCGCCGAAAAACTGGATTTTTCAAGGTTCCTAAGTGACGACGGGATTGTAAGGTAGTGCGTCAGTTTGGGCGCATGTGCATACGCATGGTTAGGTTTTGCCGGTTCGCTGACGCCCTGCGGATGTTGGGCTAAGCGATGGACAAAACGGCGGCGGGCTGTGGCTCGCCGTCGCCAGAAGGTGTAATTGTTCAAACTGACGCACTACCGGATTGTACGACCCCTTGACAAAGTCGTTCGGGGATATTATTGTGCAGTGCAGCAATTGTTGCATCAGAAGCAATTGCCGGGGGCTACCGTTCAAACAGTGGAGATGTGCCATGACCGCAGAAAACAACCTTGAAACGATGAAAGAGATGGGCAGCAAAGCCATGGAGAACCTGAACAAGCTCGTCGAGCTCAACATGCAGACCATGAAGGAGCTCACTGCCAAGCAGATGGAAGACTTCAAGTTCATGATGGATCAGACCAAGCGCCAGATGGAGTTGGCCACCGAGGTCAAAGACGCCAACAGCTTGAAAGACTTCCTCGAGGCCCAGGTCAAGGTGGCGAAGGAAACCGGCGATCACCTGGTGGATGATGCCAAGAAGCGCATGGAGATGCTCAACGGGACGCGGGAAAAGTATGCGGCCTTTATCAAGGAAGAAGCGGACAAGCTCGCTGAAAAGTTCCGCAAGATGACGCCGAACATGTGACGTGCCGAAGAGGTGACGGGGGAATCGGATCTGCCCCGGGAACCCGATGTGGTTCCCGGGGTGAAAGTTTGCTTCGTTTCTCCCCCGTACGGGAAGGACACGCGGCTCAGCGCAAGCCGGGCCTTTTTTAGGGACTTATATACATAGTTAGCCGCGGCGGGCGGTGTTTTCCTTTGCAGCCCGGATAAAAATCCGAAAGTTTGACAATCTTCTCTTCGGTCCGATCTACCCAAGCCTTTCGCCTCGGTTTTGGCTAACTATGTATATAGATCCCCTTTTTTATGGCAGGGGCGACCGCTTCGCAGCCCCCGGTGAGCGGATGCTCCGGTAGGCCAGTATCAGCAGAAACACTCCGAGCAGGACCATCGGCAGGGTCAGGACCTGACCCATGGTGAGCCGGTCGAAGGCGAGATAGCCGATATGGGCGTCCGGCCGGCGGACCAGCTCGACCAGCAGGCGAAAGACGCCGTAACCGAGCAGGAACATGCCCGACACAGCCATGGTAGGACGCGGTCTGGCGGAGAAGATCCACAGGATCAGAAACAGGGCCAGGCCCTCCAGCGCAGCCTCGTAGAGCTGAGAAGCATGCAGCGGGGGGCTCCACGCGGTGCCTGGCGGTAGTCCCCCGCAATACTCGCCGAATCGCTCGCAGGGGACCCGCATGCCCCAGGGGACATCGGTAGGATGTCCCCACAGCTCCCCGTTGATGAAGTTACCGATTCGCCCGGTGAATAACGCCAACGGTACCAAGGGGGCGGCGAAATCCGTAACCTGCCAGAAGCCCATATCACGGCGGCGGCTGAAGAGCCACAGCGCGATCGATACCCCGATCAGACCACCGTGGAAGGACATGCCGCCTTCCCAGATCTTGAATGCGTTCAAGGGGTTGGCGGTCAGCTGATCAAGGCCGTAGAAGAGCATGTAACCCAGGCGGCCCCCCAGAATGGTTCCGAGGATACCGTAGAAGAGCGCATCGTCCATCATGCGGGCATCCCACCCGGAGTTGGGAGCCGAGGCGCGGTAACGGCCGAGCACCCACATACCGAAAAAGCCCAACAGGTACATGAGTCCGTACCAGTGGACCTTGAGCGGCCCCAGGGACAGGGCAACGGGATCGAGCTGCGGATAGTCGAACATATGGGACCACTCTATCGGGTCTGCAGATAGGGTGAGCGCGTACGGACCGTTCCGAGTCTGATACGGGTTGCCCTCGCGCTGCTCCCGACGGGCTTCGACTTTCAGCCGTCCGTCTTGGTTTCTAGGTCGTGTTGACATTGAGTAGGATGGGCAAGGCAAGCGCCTGGCAGGTTGGGCTCAAGGCTGCGATCATTTCACGGAGATTCCTAAACCGCGATGGTCTGAGAGGATGCACAGCGCGCCGCGTGCCCATCACCATTTGATGGGCACGCTTCACCTGATATGTTTCTCTGACAAATAGACAGGCTTCGCTTTGCCCATCCTACGGCTTGAATGTCAACAGACCCTAAGCTCAGGGGAGGATCCTGATCGGCGTGCCGTAACGAACCAACCGCCAGATCTCGTCCATCTCACGGTTCCCGACGGCAATGCACCCATTGGTCCAGTCCCGGCTCAGGTACCGCTGCTTGAACTTGGCGGACCGGATTTGAGGGGGGTGGCCGTGGATCATGATCATGCCGCCCGGGTCCTCCCCCCTGAGGCGAGCGAATCGGATGTCCCATTTATCGGGATAGGAGATATGGATGGACTTGTAGAAGCGGCTGTTGGGATTGCGCCAATCGAGGAAGTAATTGCCCTCTGGTGTCCGCTCGTCACCTCGCCGCATTTTATGGCCCCGCGGCCGCTCGCCGAGCGCGATTCGGTATTCGCGCAACACCTCGCCATTCCGAAGGAGTATCATCCTACGCTTCGATTTTTCGACCACCACCTGGTCGGCCCAGGTCCGCTGCCTGGGTTCACTACCGGCGCACCCGGCGAGCATCACGACTGCTACCGCGACGAGGAACAGGGCCACATACGGCCGCCGGCGAGTGGCGGCAGGACGTCGGCAAGCGGCCGCAACGGGCACCGCAATCATGACATTACTCCGAGGCATCTTGAAAAATACGGTTCTCGCCGACGGGTTTCCGCGCCGCGGCTCGTTTCACTCACCGCACCCTATGCTGCCGCACGGCACAATCTGAGCTTTTGATTCCCCCTCTCCCCTGCCCTCTCCCGGAGGGAGAGGGAGTGAAATGCGCAGATTGTGCCGTGCGGCAGTATACACAACAACCCTTTGCGTCCTGGCGGTTCGAGCCGTCCCGTGACCAACGAACCACACTGCCGGCGACCGGCTCGCGGAGTGATTACTGGCGGCAGTCGGTCGGCAGGTAGCGGGCGTTGATAGTCGTGGCATCTTTGGCGTCCGTCGTGCCGGCGGCCGTTCCTGTCGTATCATCGCCAGTCGGGGGAGGGGTAGCTTTTCCACACACCCACACCAACCCGCCGGCTGAATTCCGGGCGGGACTGAGACCGAGTGTCTTACCCTCTATTGCCTTGTTTGCCCGGTTACCATAGGTGATGGTAATGGTGCCCTTATCGCCGATTGCAACGCTGGTGACATAATTGCCCGTAATGGCATCGGCACTTGCGACGCCGGCGGCGTCATTCGTGGCGGGAAGATCGCCGCGCACTGCGTTGAAAGTGCCGATGGCCGCTTTGACTTCCGCCGCCAGATTCAATCCTTCCGTGACCTGGGTGCGGATCGTGTAGTCCTGATACGCGGGGATCGCAACGGTGGCCAGGATGCCGATGATCGCGACCACGATCATCAGCTCGATCAAGGTAAAACCCGCCTGTCGCTTCATTCAAGAGTCCTCCAGGTTTGAGCCGGTCGGCTGATGTGGGAGAGATTCCGCACAAGCACGCGACGAGTCTATAGTCCTCATATCCTGCGCGAGCTGCCGGGGATTGTTGACATAATCGTCGTGCTAACCGCTAATCGGGCAAGATTAACAGGATTTCCAGGATTAACAGGATTATTTGTAACTATTCAGACCCGTTGCATATATCCCGTAGGGTGGGCTGTGCCCACCAATAACGTCCCTAGGTAGTGCGTCAGTTTGGGCGCATGTGCATACGCATGGTTAGGTTTTGCCGGTTCGCTGACGCCCTGCGGATGTTGGGCTAAGCGATGGACAAAACGGCGGCGGGCTGTGGCTCGCCGTCGCCAGAAGGTGTAATTGTTCAAACTGACGCACTACCCGGCGTTTCTACCGGTAGCATTGCCGAACCAAATATGGTAGAAATACTGGGTCTAGATAACTTTAGAGAGGATTTTCTCTCAATAATAATGAATATTATATCATATAAGTTTTCCTCCCGATGATTGAATCTGAATTCGGTAGTGCGTCAGTTTGAACAATTACACCTTCTGGCGACGGCGAGCCACAGCCCGCCGCCGTTTTGTCCATCGCTTAGCCCAACATCCGCAGGGCGTCAGCGAACCGGCAAAACCTAACCATGCGTATGCACATGCGCCCAAACTGACGCACTACCCCCAATTCCGAACCCTCTGGCAAATAAGATTACGGAAAAGCATATCGACAAGCTATTGGATATTTCTGCAAAAGACGATGAGCGATCCTTTAAAGATACAACGCAGTCGAGGAAATTCACGTTATTATATGTTAGGGTCTAGATAACTTTAGAGAGGATTTTCTCTCAGTAAAATGAGTATTATATCAATAAGTTTTCCTCCCGATGATAGAATCTGAATTCACATTCTTCGAGGTGTAGATGAAACGTATGTCTGGGAACACCATTGAATTTTGCAAGCCTCCGTTTGGCCTACGACCAGAATGATTCAATGCCATTGAGATGACAAGTACCGCGGGCAAATTCATGCTGACCACGATTCACACGGAAATGCTTTTGATACCCCATATCCACCAGCCCATCGTAGCCCCTCCAGCCGTCCGAGTGGATGATACTGTCGAGGGCTACCTGGCCCCGAATCGCAGCCTGTAGCTGCTTTTTGGAGGCATCGGGGACGATTTCCGTGTCGACTTTTCCTTGGCGTTCCAGGATTCCGAAGACCATCGTTTTGCCCCCGGCCCCACGACCTTTTTTGCCACGGACACGCCGGGCGCCAAAGTAGGATTCATCCACCTCAACCTCACCCGATAAGGGCGAGGAGGCGTCACGAATTCGAGCGATTCGGGTCCGTAGTTCGAACAACAACTGATTGATTGTCGGGCGGCTGACATCACTCAGCTCGGCGATTTTCGAGGCCGGTAAATCGAGCGCAAAAGAGCGGATAATCACGCTGAATTTCGCTTCCGAAAGGTGTGAACGCCTGAAATACCTGTTTTTCCCTTGCATAACATAACCTTAGCATGCTCTCGCAGTGGCTAAAGTTATCTAGACCCTAATTTTTATTGGGACCTATATACATAGCTGGCCGAAGCCACAGCGCCGTAACCGTTCAGCCCCCACCACGTCATTCCGGCTGGGATGCCGGAATCCAGGCGCCAGGGAAGGCAAAACGTTAAACAAGGCTGAACCCTTACCCCTTACCGGGGCTTGGCATGCATTTAGGTCCCTTTTTATACTTGGAATTATAATCAACCACTATGGACTGAAAGTCCATAGTCTGGGTTGCGACTGAAAGTCGCTGTTTCGGCTAAAGCCGACTGAAAGCCTCAGACTGAAGTCAGCTCGAAATGACTGAAAGTCGGGGCTCACTCGACTGGAAAATCATCATCATTATGACCCTGATGTTCTCGATGCTTCTTTATATACTCTCTGATAATATCGTCTGTAATATACCCCGAACTGAAAGCACCATACCCAATGGCCCAAAAGTGTCGTCCCCAATACTGCTTCCTCGAATGCGGGAATTCTCGTTGTAGTTTACGTGATGTCCTTCCTTTAAGTAACCTCATGATTTCACTAACCGACAACTTGGGCGGATAAGAGATGTAGAGATGCACATGGTCCTTGCTCACGACTCCCTGGATGATTTCTATATCGTTAGCAGCGCAGGTCTGTCGAACCAATGTCCGAACTCTTTTCCCTACATCCTTGGTCAATACCTTATAGCGATACTTCGTGATCCATACCAGATGAACCTTCAGGTCGTAAACGGCATGTGCTGCGTGCTTCTTTGGTCTCATAACTAAAATACTAAAGCTCTTGGACTAAAAGTCCATAGTTTTTACTAGCGACCAGCAATAAACCCCCGACATTTGTTATCATTTATGGTTTCCAGCGCACGCATGAACGCTATTTGATGCACCCTCGATTGGCGGATTTCGTAGACAGCCGATTGGTCGCCGGGGCACCCGCCGATGAGCGGGCCATCGCAAGCAATTTCCGCATGGAAGAGCGGTTGTCCCCGGAGATGCACGATAGCTACAGCGGTTGCTTCGGGGCTGACCCCCTCTCCTCACTCGACGATTGGCGTGGGGTACACAAGGACTTCCTCGACGAACAGGTCAATCTGATCGGCGACGCTGAGCACCCCCGGACCTTTCGGGCGGACAACGCCAAGAACCGCAAGCCCCAGAATCCCATCACTATTCTGCGGATCGAGTCCCTCGAAGCTGCCCTCAGAGTCAGTGGTGCTACACTCTCAGTAGCGGAGATCGAAGGGTACGTCCGCGAGCTGCATATCGGAACCGAGGATCAGAAACGCACCGCCGAGAAGATACTCGCGCGCTTCGTCGACGCCTGGAACCGGAAACGTGATCGCAGGCCACAGTTCGCAACCAATCGAGCAGGGGTACAGGATATACTACCGGATAACCCTTGGGCCGGGACCGATCAGGGCTGGGTGGCAGACCTGCGCGATCACCTCGGGCTCGGTGCCTACACCCCCAAGGCCAATGGCGAGCCCCTGCCGGTGCTGATTATGGTCTATCCTCTGGCGGACGTGATCGCGGGCTGCCGACCCGGCTGGGACGGGCGGGTGGCGGTGCCGACGGTCCTGGACGGTGATCTCTTTGAATACTTCTTTCCGAGCCCCATCGCCCCGAACCCGAAGATGGCCGGCGAGCACTATCCCGTCGGCCGCACCCTGAACCTGAGTACGGGGCTCAACGTCAACAATTACTGCGATTTCATGGGCACGGAGTTCTTGCATCCCTGTTTCGACTATCGGCCCCAACACTGCTGGGCCGTGGGCTATATCGACCGGCCCGTGGCCACCGATCCGGCCTTGTCGGAACGGCGCCGTTGTCACCTGGAATGGATTCGCCTCTGGGCGGAGCACGAGACATTCGGGGAGGGGGTTCCGTTATGAGCACCACGAGCATAGCTGCCCCGAAAGACGCCGCCGGTCGCTGGCTGGCGCGCTTCCGCGAAAAACCCCTGGAGGCGCTGGACGGCGCATTGACGGGACGGACGCACCTGGGCGCCTGCAACACCCTGCCGCCCTCGGTCGCGCTGGGACAGCTCCTCGCCCATCCTGAAGGGACTCTCGATAAGATCCTGCTGCGCTGGCTCGAAGCGCGTTGGGGTAAGGTCGAGATGCCGGGTCTGCGTACCCGGCGCTATGCGGAGGCCCTGGCCGAGGCCCTGCGGGCGGTCGATCTGCTCGGCCTGTCCGCGTACCGTCACTGGCTGGGGGAGCATGCGCCCGCCGATTACCGCTGGCTGGCGGCCCTGCAGGTCGGTGGCCCGGCCACCCCGCAGGATGCCCTGCTCGCGACCCTGGCCACGACCCAGCCGGACCGGGCGCTCGAGTCCTTCTGGCTGCGCTTGTCCCGCCTCGAGGGCCAGACCCCCCTGGACCATGGCCGCGTGGCCCTGGCCGGCCTGCGCCTGCTGCCGCCCGCCGATCCCAGCCGCCCCGCCCCGGCACCGGCCCTGTTCGGCGGCCTGATCGACTTCGCCGAGGGCCTGGCCCGCCGGGGAGAAGGTCCCGACGCCCTGCACGACGAGCTCGCGTATCTCTGCGCCCTGCAATCCCTGACCCCCGCCGCCCTCGGCCGCCAGCTACGCAAGGCGCTTAACCAGCGGCTCAGCGACCGGGGCCGCGGCCTCAGTGAAGACGCCCACACTTGGCTGGAGGTGGCAGTGCCGACGGCCTTCAAGGAGCCCAGGCAAGGGAGCGGTCAGATCGTCGAGCACTCGCCGCTGCCGGCGGAAACCAACGCGATTGTGAACTTGATACGTTCCGCTGGTCTAGCCAAGGCCCAGGGTCCGTTAGATAGTCTGGTCAAGGGTTCATCGCCAATACTACGAGCGTACCGGTGACGGCTACTACCTGGCCCGCTGCTTCAATCGCCTGTCTGACACGGTGCGCAGGCTCGACCCTGGTCTGGCCCGGGACCTGGCCCATGAGTCCCTGCGGTCAGAGCCGTCCGATCACAACGGTTGGGCGGCCCTCGGCCTGGCCCTAGATGCGGCCGGCGACTGGACGCGGGCGCGGGCGGTCTTCTGGCACGCCCGTCGGCGTTTTCCTCATAACCCCTTCGCCCACACCCAACTCGGACAAGTCCTGTTGCGCCACGGCGAGGACAACGCGGCCCTGATCGCCTATGCCGAGGCGGCACGGCGTTTTCCAAACGATCCGGTCGCGGCCTCGGGCTATGGCCACGCCCTGCTCGAGATCCAAGGGCCGAACGCGGCCCTGCCGGTGTTGCGTACCGGCGTCCAGGCGCATCCGGACCATCTCCCGCTGCTCAACGACTACACGGATGCTCTGATCCAGGCCGGAGCACTCGGGGAGGCGGAGCAGCAGCTCGCGGCGGCACGACGGCTCGATGCACAGTCCGGTCGACATGATCCTAAGATGGGCCAGTTAGCCGACCGGCTTGCTCTAGCCAAAGCAGGTCGTTTGCAGGAACGTTCTTTCTACCGCCGGGAACCCGACGAAGGGTCGGCCGGCGACCTGGGTGCCCTGTTCGACATCGCCGGTAGTGGGCTGGTCCATGCCGCCGCCCTGGGCGAGAGCACCCTGTTTCGGCACGCCGGCGAGCTGGCGCGGGCGGACCAGGCCATCCATCGACTGCCTGCCGGTCCCGAGCGGGACGCCGAGCAGGGCCTGTGGATTGCGACAAAGGACGGCTGGGGCGCGGCGGCGGATTGGTGGCAGGGCCGCGACACCTACGAGGCCGTGACCCGCGTTGACGCCCTGCGCAGTCGGCACAGGTCCGGCGCGGCCGTGGACTGGACGCCCCTGACGCGGGAGTTTCCCCAGTACGACCCGATCATCCGGTCGCTTACCGGACAAGAGCCCCCTGAGCTTCTGATCGCCGAGGACGACCCGGAAGACCTGAAACGCGACGCCTGGCTCTACGCAGAGGCCGCTGCCGACCCGGCTCGTCGGGACGAGGCCGAGGAGGATTGGCTGGCGGCGGCCCAGATCATCTGAGATGCTGCGGATACGCGGGTATCAGGCAATGCCATTAAGTTAAGCTCAAAGCCCCACACCCGGCGCGGGAGACGCAACAGACATATCAAACCACAGAGGACACCGAGAAAGGAATTGCCCAATACTCTGGGTAGTGCGTCAGTTTGGGCGCATGTGCATACGCATGGTTAGGTTTTGCCGGTTCGCTGACGCCCTGCGGATGTTGGGCTAAGCGATGGACAAAAACGGCGGCGGGCTGTGGCTCGCCGTCGCCAGAAGGTGTAATTGTTCAAACTGACGCACTACCTCAACCTGTGAGCGCTTGATGGTGACCGGAAAATATGGTTCCGGTAAGATCATCGAAACGCTTTCCGCAGTCGTTGCAGTCATAACGCTGTCGGGCACACCCTTGACAACCCGACGGGACTCACAAAACGGACACCGGCTTCCTTCGGGCCAGCGTAATTTCCGTACCCTGTCATAACACTGGCCATCATCAATCAATTTTTTTCGGAAGTCTGTATTTAGTGGAACCCTCAGTCCCGAGCTAAGAGGCTGTCTAAAAAGGGACCGTAGGTGTAGGCTGGGTTGAGGAACGAAACCCAGCTTTTGCGGGTAGTCTGGTTTGCCGGGTCTCGTCCCTCGATCCAGTTTACCTCTTCTAGATCTATGTGTTGGTTTTTAGACAGCCTCTAAGGGTCTAGCGGGCCTTTTTCAGTGGGGTTTCGCTAAGTACATACTTCCGATTTTTTTTGGTTACCTGCATCTGTCGGGCTCCGTTCATCGCTTATACAATACAAGTTTTTCTTTTTCCGCATCAAGGTCCCAAAATCCAACTTGAGCCCCTACCAATTGTCAACAGGCTTTAGTGTCGTGCCGACAAGCCGTACCTGCCCATCGACCTTTATTCCCCCTTTTTTTGCCCGCGCTCACTCAGCCATTCGCTCCTAGGCACCCTTCCCGCGCGCACATCCGGCGCCGCGCAGTAAAACGAACACCGTAAGTCTCTGTTGCACAAGATTTTGTAGCGCAAATGCAGGTTAAGCTCTAAAATTCATACTTAATTTGACAGAATAGGCATCGGCTACAGAGCTTATGGCGTCGCAGCTGGATATTCCAGTGCGGGAAGTACAGCGCAGGCTGGGGGCGGATAACCCCTGGTAGCGTGCCGGTGCCGGTATCGATCCGGAGGAGGCTGCCTGGCCGCGACGTGCTTACTTCCCGCACTTTCGCCGTCTGGCTCTTGAAGTCGGGGTGCGCCGTGCGGTGGTGCTGATCGGGCCCCGCCGCGTCGGCAAGACGGTGATGCTGAAGCACCTGGTAAAACGGTTGTTGGACGCAGGGGTCGCGGGCACGGCGATCCTGTACGCCTCCCTTGACACACCGCTCTACTCGGGGCGAAGCCTTGAGAGCATGGTGCGATTGTTCATGGACTTCCGTGAACACGGCAGCGACCGTCAGCTGTGGATCCTGTTCGACGAGGTGCAGTATCACAAGGATTGGGAGGTGCACCTGAAATCGCGGGTGGACAGCTATCCACGCATCCGCTTCATCGTCAGCGGTTCGGCCGCTGTGTTACGCATGAAAAGCCGTGAGTCAGGCGCCGGCCGCTTCACCGAGTTCTTGTTACCACCTTTGACCTTCGCGGGATATCTGAGCTTCGCCGGTCCGATACCATCGTCGGACAGGGCAAGGAGCTACATGGTCTGAAGAAGCGTGCCGAACGCCATGAGCTGGCGCGTCTCCCGTTGGTGACTACCCGTACCCATGCCGGAGCGTTGGCGCTGGACGGTATCACTATCGACTGCGTCCCCGTTGCTTTGCATTGTTATACGATCGGCCGAGATCTGTTGCGCCCAAAGTGGATGATGGGTTTCGGCGCGGCAAGGTGATTGACATACCCAAAGCAGTAGTGGTTAATTATTAAATTGTATGGTATAGTGATTCATCTGCAAATTCAACCAAGAGTTTCTAGCTATGATTCTTGTGAAGAAAGTACATACCTGTCGCAAGTGTCACAGCAAAGCGCTGATTAATAATGGTAAAAATACGTGTGGAAATCAGCAATATCATTGTAAAACCTGTGGGGCCTATGGTGTCCTTGAACCCCATGAGCGCTTTACGGAGGAAGAAAAAGACTCCATTATAAAGGCTTATCGAGAACGATCAGGCATGCGTGGAATCGAACGGTCTCATGGCGTCTGTCGCCAAACATTAACGCCTGGTTAAAAGAAAAAGCAGAGTAGCTACCATCCCTTGACGCAACACTGATACCGATCGATCCTTCTTTTATCAGTTGCTCTTGAAAGAAAAGAAACACCCTTTCAAAACCTTGAAATTCAAAAATTCCTTGTCTTAACTCAGATGATTCCTTCCGTGTTCTAATGATGAAGTCGATACTTGACACCTGTTTCTCCTATTTTTCCGACGCTATATCAACGTCAATCCGGCACGATCGCGTCTTTGCGGTCCAAGATGTATAAAAAATGGGGTAGCGGTTAAATTTCAAGTGGCATGATTGTGCGACGTGAAGTAACGATTCATACCCCCACTGTTTTTGCCATCCCTGGCACCTGGATTCCGGCAATCCCTGCCGGAATGACGCGGTAGGGGCTGGCAGACTTCACAACTTAAAATTCAACCACTACCAAAAATGGATTTCAGGACCCGGTGAGCAGGACGACCGCAAAGGCGGCGATCCCCTCGCCGCGGCCCGTAAAGCCCATCCGTTCCGTGGTGGTCGCTTTCACGCTGACCCGTTCCACCGGGCAGCGCAGGTCCGAGGCCAGGACCTCGGTCATGGCCGCGATGTAGGGCGCGAGCCGGGGGCGCTGGGCGACGATGGTCAGGTCCGCGTTGCCCACGCCGAATCCGCGTTCGCTCAGGGTATCCATCACCCGCCGCAGGAGGATGCGGCTGTCGATGCCGGTGTACTGGTCTTCGCGGTCGGGAAACCAGTGGCCGATATCCCCCAGGGCGGCGGCGCCCAGCAGGGCATCGCAGAGGGCGTGGATGACGACGTCGCCGTCCGAGTGGGCGGCGAGTCCCTGGTCGTGCTCGACTCGAACCCCCCCGAGCACGAGCGGTCGCCCGGACTCGAAGCGGTGCGCGTCCAGGCCCTGCCCGATCCGTACCGGCATCAGCCTAGTACATCGTTTCATCAAAATTTTCTGTTAAAACCAGTCCTTGTCATCCCGAGCGTAGCGAGGGATCTGTGGCTCAGCAAAAGTCCCCAGTGCATAAGATTTCTCGCTACGCTCGAAATGACAACCAGCAAAATTGGATGAAATGCTCTACTAGGTGATGTTCTCAATTAAGCCAAATCCACGTAGCGCGGGTGTCCCGCCTGTTGACAAATGATGAATGAGGGAACTGAGTATACCCCTAACAGGGGAACCATTTTTTGCCGCGAATGAACGCAAAGTTGACATTTAACAAGGCGTAAACCCTGACCTCGGGGCTTATCTCCTAATGGTACAGGATTAAAAGGATTTTAAGCATTAACAAAGTATTATAATCGTTATTTAAAAAAATCCTGTTAATCTTGTCCTATTAGCGGTTGGCACGACAATTATTTGCGTCCATTTACGTTGATTTGCGGCTAATTTTTCCGGGACGATCTTGCTCGCTCTGCTTTATCGGTAGTTGAGAGCATCTGTACCGGATGCCCCTGCTGCCGAAGGTAGAAATTCGCCAACGGCAGGTCTTCCGGTCGCGTGATCTTGATGTTGTCGGCGTGGCCCTCGACCAACATGGGCTCCAGTCCCAGCAGCTCCACGGCGGCGGCATCGTCCGTGACCAGGCGGTCCAGGTCCAGGGCCGCGCGCAGGGCCCGGCGCAGGAGGCCGAGTCGAAACAGCTGGGGGGTAAAGGCGAGCCAAAGGGCGTCTCGGGGGACGGTGCGGCGTATCGCACCACCCTCTCCGGCCTGTTTCATGGTGTCCCGCACGGGCACTCCCAGAAGGCCGCCCACCGGATGGTCGAGCAGGGCGGCCAGCAGTCGGTCGAGGTCATCCCGGCGCAGACAGGGCCTGGCCGCGTCGTGTACCAGGACCCAGTCCGCCGCGTCCGCTTCCTGGGCCAGAAGGTCGAGGGCATTGAGCACCGAGTGGCAGCGTTCGGTCCCCCCGTCTACCCGCAGGACCCGTGGATGGTCGGCGAAGGCCGTGCGGGGCCAGAATCGATCCGCCGGGTCCAGGGCAACACAGACCCCCGAGATTTGCGGATGGTCTAAAAAAAGCCCCAGGGACCACTCGATGACGGGGCGACCGGCCAGCTCCAGGTATTGCTTGGGAGTCGAGGCACCCATCCGGCGGCCGACCCCGGCCGCGGGAATGACCGCCCAGTATCTAGCCCGCATATCTCACCAGGGCGGCGGGCAGTATTTTGGTTTTCATTTTAGGGTCTAGATAACTTTAGCCACTGCGAGAGCATGCTAAGGTTATGTTATGCAAGGGAAAAACAGGTATTTCAGGCGTTCACACCTTTCGGAAGCGAAATTCAGCGTGATTATCCGCTCTTTTGCGCTCGATTTACCGGCCTCGAAAATCGCCGAGCTGAGTGATGTCAGCCGCCCGACAATCAATCAGTTGTTGTTCGAACTACGGACCCGAATCGCTCGAATTCGTGACGCCTCCTCGCCCTTATCGGGTGAGGTTGAGGTGGATGAATCCTACTTTGGCGCCCGGCGTGTCCGTGGCAAAAAAG
>Ga0209454_1001466_pt1 | contig 14795 bp, 7 predicted proteins | sample WorMetHERISLAND1_2_FD_187400 | JGI IMG/M metagenome (GOLD analysis project Ga0209454, IMG submission 187400) | Marine gutless worms symbiont microbial communities from Max Planck institute for Marine Microbiology, Germany - Olavius geniculatus... | ecosystem: Host-associated > Annelida >...
CCTAGAGACATTTATGTTGCCGACGTGCGTCGTACTATCTACAGTCCGTGCACACGTTCGTCTTCGCTGCACAAATGACTTATTAACATACTAAAAAGTAAGTAAGTAAGACAGCTATTAACAGGCTTTGATTTAGGGTCTAACAGATAGGCCTAATCAAAATGCGTTGTTCATTTCGGTGGCGTCGTTGTTTCAGGTTTTCTGAGTCTGTCTGATCACATTGCTCCGGGGAACTACGCCCTATTCGACCTTGTCGCCGCCCTACACTACATCCGAGAAAACATTGCCGCGTTCGGCGGTGACGCCGATGAGGTCACGGTCATGGGTCAAGGTCACGCCGCCGCCCTGCTCAACCTACTACTGATATCACCCGTCGCCAAAGGTGAGATGTGCTCATTTTCATTCGTCACGCTATATACGCAACCAAAAAGATCTCCGCCACTGTGCATGCGATGAGCATTGACAGATCTGGGATTTTTCAACGAATACTGTATACGCTTGTGTTCTCTATTAGTAAGAAGATAAAGTATTTACGCACGGTACACAAATAAACCAGAACGCCATTACCGCTCAACAGTTGTTTAAAGTCGAAACAAATATGTTTAGCAGTGGCTTGAATTTAGTCAATCTGAACCCGACGGAACAAAAAATCTGGAAAAAACATTAGGTTACGAGATCGTTCGATTATTAAAGAGGTTCAGTTGGAAAGGTTTCTTCAACGATTGTGAGACTTGACTTAGCCACAGAGCTCACTGCTTACCGCGAGAACCAACGACAAAGAGAGTGACGGTGAAAATGGTGAAAACTCGAAATGGTGAACTGAAGTGTGGTGTGTGAAACGAATGATGCGCGTGTGAAAGAGATCGATGAAGCTGATAACAGAAATGAGTTAGAAGTTGGCTGCATTGAAGTAAGTAGAATACCATCATAACGACAGTAGTGGGCATCTTAAACTTTACTGTGTGTATGAACTTCTTTTGTTTTTTGAATTGACTGACATATGATTTCATTTGTGCTTTTGAATCACGAAAGAGTAGGCTACTTGTTGTGAGTAACAAAGGTGAATTTTGAAATATTCACCCAATGGATGCAAATGTTTTTTAGGCTTGCAAGATTTTACAACATTTTTCAATACAAGATTTTAGCCTTGAGTTTGTGGTGGAGGTCATCTTTCTAAAGCCTAACTGTTCAGCCGAACAGGACCCCCCGTAAAAGGAGGCTGACATGCTAGCAGCGCGATACTTTCTGGGGCCTCTTACGTTAGTCGTAAGTTCACTTAGTGCAGCAAGACATTATCTGGCCTGCAGGGGGCTCTGTACATTGTACACTGTAATGCAGAATTTTAATTTTACGACGATACTTACTTATTTATATTTTAAAGAGAAAATTTATGCGAAGGCCCCACATCTTACCGCGAATAGCTAGGTCAACAGGACGCATAGCATAGCATTGGACAGAGTATAAAATCACCCGAGCGTCCGTCCGTGCGTTTGTGCGTCTGTCCAACCTGTGAGGCTTTTCATATCTTCATAACGGTGCAAGACAGACGAATGGTCACAATGGAGCACCCATAGGAAATGGCCCACTGCGAGTCAAATGGTCACGTGACCGATAACGTTACGTGACCCCAAAAGATTGAAATCGTGACCCCGAAATGTTTGAAACTTTATACCTCTCTAACCGTGCAAGATTGGCACATGGCCATAACTGACCACTTAAAGGAAACCACATTTTGCATGGCCGTTGACGTCACGTGATTTCACAAGCTCAAGGTCATAGTTTATAAATTTTTAAAGTATTTCTATCTCTATAGTTTAAACGCACAAAGCATACGCGTATGTGAAGTTGCGAGACTCCAACAGTTAAAGTCACAACCCGAATATCTTTAGTTTTCGACTTATTGACCATCTAGGAAACCGCTTATTGTTAGCCTGATTGCATCGTGACCGACGATGTTAATTGTTTAATTATAATAATAGCAAAGGATGACAATAACATTGCTGCTGTACAATTTGAAATTATGTTTTATTTTTAATTCTTACGATTGGTTTACACAGATCACTGATTTTATTTATACGGACTTTACTGTAAATTATCCAGACGCATTGGACAGACTCCGTGTTCGCTTGAACGTGATGTTGTGTTTAAATCGGACCCTAGACCTAACGTTAACGTGTACAACTCATGGATCAACATGCAAGTCTGTTGAAAAGATTTATAGTAAGTAGCTGAACAATTACTGCAAAGGCTCATGTATAATGCATCGTACAGCAATGTCGGATCGTTCTGTACTGTGGAGTCCTCGAACGACAGAGTAAAGGAATGATGGATGATGAAAACGGTGAGAATGAAAATGACGAATGGAGTGTGTAAAATGAGGTCCGTCTTTATTCATTCCGTCAGCGTCACCTTGATCACTCTAATTATGAGGCTAATTATGAGGCTGGTCGCATTACGGCGTAGTAAAGCCTAGATTAACCGATTTTCATAATTCTTTTACTGGCTCAGTTAACCAAAAAAATTCTGCACATTGGTTATTAAAGATTCGTGTAATATAATTTTTTTTGAAATTTGCATCGATAACAGTCACGCAACTGCAGATCGTGCGCACATCTGAACCTACAGTACTGAAGAGAACGTAGCTGTAACAGATGAGGTGGAACTGTGCCAAGAAGATGGGACAACAAATTTATTGTTTAATATGCCCGTTAGACCTGTTCGCTCACTCTGCTGTCATGCGGATCATTTTTTTCACGGCGATCTGGACTGGATAAACGAATTAATTATTCAAGAATTGGCTGCTTAAAGCAATTGCTGAACGATGTTTTTTTCAGTTGGTTCATTCACAGAAATTTTTCACATTAGCCGCACAGAACAGTAATTAATATCATAACTGACCGACTGCACTTGCTGCTGCAGCAAAGACGAAGACTTTGGAGCAGCACACAAAAATTAAGTTCAGTAGTTGCTGTCGGCGCGTCAGAATTTGACTGCACTGCTTTAATATAATATTGATTCCAGAGTCAAAATTAATGAAATATGTTACTGTAGATTGCTTCTGCTAAGTTGTTGCCTGTCATACGCCCAGTCTCTGGCGAGTTCAGCAAGCAGTGCTTTAGCTCCAGTCTATAGTTTACGCGCTTATCTGACGTCAAGAAAGTCTTATTCAGACTTTGTAATTTGAACAACAATGTGCCAGACTGTTTAGCCTTAACTGCTTTATTTTTCTGTAAAAACGATTTAACTTTGCAGTAGCTTTGCTAAAACTGGATCGATCGAGATCGGATGTCTTTAAGCTGCTAGCACTAGAAAGTAAAGCTCGAAGTTTGAAGCAGAAAGAAACGCAGATTAGTTGAGTCAGAGGCTCAAAGCATAACTGGATCCGATGCGTGAATGTCGTTGAAATTGATTATAAGTAGAAGCGTAGACGACGTCCAGGCAGAACGGTCGGTCTGTCCATCAGTCGCTGGGTCCTTGTGGATCTCTGCCGGCTGATAACTTGCTTCAGGCAGACAGTCAGTCAGCTCTTTGGTCCCTCAAGTGCTCAGCATCTAAATGCAGTTTTGTTAACTGCATGCGGGCTTCTCGGTTCAACGTTGAATCGGTCGACCTGGTCGGTGTCTTCGCGGTCAGAAACGTTGCACTCAGCCTTGGTGCAGCAGCAACGCCAACGTGAGCGCTGAATTATGAATGAAGTCGCATAAGTAATGTTAGTCCACAAATTAATAGCGTCACAAACATTTTGTTGTTCACTAAAACAGAATTATCATTTATTTTATTTTTGTCATTTGATGTTTTTTAAAACTAAAAGTAAGAACAGAGCTTGGATGGCTACTGATCCGGGCAGTCGATCGATGCAGAATGTGTCGCTCATAAGCACGGAGTTTAAACGTTGAATCGTCACGAACATTTGCCGGAATAAAAACAACTGCTCTTTGTCGAAGATTATTATGATATGCTATTATGATTATGATATGAGATGGCTCAGTGTTAGTTTGTACACGATATGCTTTTGCTTTCCCGAGTTTCTTTCATCGCAGTCATTAACAGCTGCATGTCACGTGAGTTTGAAAAGAATCTTTGCACAGAGAGATGTCATCATTAGATGAACGGAGCTGCAGCAGTCCCTATAGCGTGAATCGGTGCGGACTAGGAGAGAATCAACTCGGGTGTGAGGACTGACAAGGACTTGGGTGTTCAAAGCACTGACGAATGCAGCTGACTGGTTCCATGGTCGAGTGGAGAGCGAGCTATGATGAGCGTCAATGTCCAGCGCAAACAGCGTTCGTCGTTTGTTCAATGATATGCGCACGTCGCTAGCAGCTAGTCATCAGCTCGTTATCTCGTGCCCGGTCCACACATGCGATGCGACGGACTAATGCAGTCGTCTTCCGGCATCCAGACCGATCGGCCTTCCACAAGTAGTCTGTCATCAGACAGTACTCGAATGAGTCGTCCGGGCAGCAGAAGCATCGGAGTGGACATGGGTCTGTCGTCGGCCAATCTGAAGCGCCCAGTCACCCACTTACCTACCCCTTCAGCGACAGCTCGGGCCACCCATCCACTCGTGAGGGTGTCCATCGACGACGCAATTCCTTCATTCTGTCGCCGCCGTGCTTTATCGCAAATCGATAGCATGACGGCTACAAAAACGACGAGTGAGGAGGAGGCGTTAAGACGTTGGCTGACGACGTCGTTGTTGTTGTAATGCCAACAGCTCGCATGACAGACCTCCCCCCTTCTCTCTCGCTCCCTCCCCTCTCTCTTCATTCGTTCCTCCTCATCTTACATCCATGCTGCCTCGCTGCTGTCCCGTCCTGTCCCGTGCCGCGGCTTTGAACCGCAATTTTCGGATTGCTTTTATTTGCTGACGATGAGATTGGCGACACGCGTCCATCCGCGATTGACGGGCATTCAGAAACGCTTTGTCGACCATCAGCCATGTCATCGCCGTGTTTATTGTCTGATTGTAATTTATACAAACAAGCAAATAAAAGTACACATTTCTTCGAACTATTATTATATATTTATGCAGGTACACTGTCAACAAGCAAGTTATATGCTGGCTATCGATGTAAGTGCGGTGTCGCAATGGCCTAGCGGTAACATAGCCGACAGCTATGAAAGGTTCTGGAATCGACTCTTACCTTGGGCAGTTGTCACTATTCCGCCAACTCGAATTACTGTCAGTGTGAATGCTTTTCCCGCAGGCTCCAAAGTTTCAGTGATTATATTATGAAATAAAATGAACCAAAACACACATTTACTTAACTCCAAAAATTGCGAACGAATCAGAGACGCGAACGGTCACAGATTACAGAGGACACTGTTAAAGCCTCACTTCTACGTTGTACGTAATTCAATTCACTAATCTGCTAAATACTTTATTTCTTGTTTTACGTAATTGTTTTCAGAAGCTTTCTTTATTCGTATACTGTAGCTGTTTTGAAATTAGCCTAATTTTTTTTGTTATACCAGCGTTTTTTTCGTGCACTTATTTATAAAATATTGATGTTGTTCCCGATCACAATACTTTTTGTTGAATCTATTAATCAGTCGATCATTTATATTATCAAACAACATGAACTATAAAAAATTAAATAAAAAAATGTTGTTTTATAATTTGTCATTAGTTTCGTTTGTTTATGGATTTGCCAAAATTCTGCATATCTGCATATCTGACTGTTAACCCCTCTGAAGCGATGACGTTGCGGCACTTAAAAATTTGGTCATCCTAATTGGCCGCGTCACGGATGTTGCTTCGACGTCCGTCTCTCCATCGGTTCGTTGCGTACATACGGGCTCCTAACTCGAAAACAAAAGGGGCAAACAACCGAAATTGGCGTGAACGTTTTTCTCACAGCAGTAAGCGGTGTGCCATTTTTTCAGCACAAAACGTCAGGTAAATGTTTACTGCAAAAGTGGACTTTCAGTTGAAATTCAGAATAAGTAAGTGGACGAATGGCCGCATATTGTGCTATCTCATGTAATATGGGCCTACATTTTCGCTTGTTTATTGATATTTTGGTTATGTTTAAAAGTGCGGTAAGAGCGACAAAATAAAAAAAGTAAACCAAGAAATTTGAGCAAAGCACACGTGACGCGCGATAGCAGCGTTCCTGTCATCTAGGCAATTAGTGTACAGCAATAAAATAATAGTGCGTTTTCAAAGAGTACTTAAATTTGAGGCCTCAAATTTGAGTCAATGAAAACTCCTTGAATTCAAGAGGTCAAAACTTAGATTGTTAAAAATGTACGCTCTATGCTAAAAATTTTATACGCAGGTTGTACAGATCTATCGCCAGCTATTTCAGCGCAATTCATTGTTAATATGTGTTTCACAACCCAAAAGCGCGAAAAATTCACTAAACCCCCTATTTTAGGAGTTCGAGGTCATTCAAAATCATCGACGTTGACACCCCTAAAAAGTTCGTCACTAGTGCATGTTATGATAGGTAGGATGTCTGTGCCTATCTGCAACTGTTTTCATGTTAGACGAGCCAGTATCAGTAAAATAACCACTTTTTAGAGAGGTCCCTTTTTTGACACTCGCGTGCGCAAACCCCCTTGAACCTAAGGAGTCGGCACTTAAATGCTAAAATTTGCGTTTAATGCTAAAAATTTTATACATAGGTTACCTTGGTCTATCTTCAAGCATTTCGTCGCTATTTACTCGTAGAATGTGCGTTGCAGCCGAAAATTGCGAAAAATTCACTAAGAACCCCTCTTTTGAGGGTTCATTGTCGTTCAAGGTCATCGGTGTTGATAAATCTTAAAAGCCTGTCACCAGTGCTTGTTATGATAAGCAGCGTGTCTGTGCCTATCTGCAACCGTTTTTACACTAAGCGAGCTAATAGCAACAAAATAACGTTTTTTTAAGGAAGGAGGTACCCCTATTTGATGCCCTCGTTCGAGGGGAACCCCCGCACCCAGGGCCATTATCCGCACGAAATTTTGTCGCAAAAAACTACAGTCTTTAGAGTAGCCCATGGTTAAGATTTCGTGATCCTAGCTTACACCGTTTTGATACAGATCAAGGATGTGACGGACAGACAGGCGGACGGACGCCCAGGCCATGGCTATATGACTCGTGAAGCATTCTGCTATCGCGCGTAATAAAATGAAATAAAATAAATCGTAGTAAAATCAAATGAAATTAGAGCCGTTCGCTTTGGCTTTCATTTCTGTTTTTTCAATTCATTTCTTTCATTTTTTAAATTTCTGTTCGTTCTGTCGCATTTTATAATCCGGCGTTAGGCTGCATACGTCTGTCTGTGTGAAATTTGAAGGTGCTGGGGGTAAGGCGTTATTCAAGCGAGCGATCCTACACGACGGCTCGGCTCTAGCCAGCTGGGCTATGGTCGGCCGTCCTCTGCGCTATGCCTATGATGTCGCCGACGCCGTCAACTGTACCGTCCATCGTCCCAGCGCCAGCAGTCGACATCACGTCGGAGATCACCCTCCACGACGCACGCAGTCCTCGCCCTCGAACGAGCGTCACACGCGTCTGCTGGCCTGTCTCAAGCGGGTGCCTGCCGAGCTGCTCGGGGTTGTCGTCGGTGCTTCGTCGCTGCGACCGCCGCGCTATCGGTCGGCGTTCGGTCCCGTGTTGGACGGACGTAGCGCCGTGCCCCACGAGCCGTCGTACCTCATGGCGCGTGCTGCGTCAGTCGCCCCAGTGTTCGAGTCCAGTGCCGTGCTAGTCGGGGTCACAGCCGACGACACACTGACGACCGGCGATGCTAGCGATGACACGCAAGACGACAAAGACGACGATGACGGCGACGGCGGCCTGTCGACCGTAGAAGACGCGAGCTTCCGGCGTCGGCTGCTTCGCACCTACGTCCAGAACGTCTACCGCTATCACCGCCAGAAGATCTACGACGTTCTCGCTTACCACTACACCGACTGGGAGCATCCCGTCAACCAGCCAGGTAAGCGATCGCAGAATAGATGACGAAACGTAATTGAAGGGCTTAATTCCAATACCTGTTAAGTCACTTTTGCGTGCACTGGAAAAAAGAGTTTTGACCAAAAGTGGACTTAACAGGTACTGAAAGTAAGCCCTTCAATTACTATTTAGAAAATAATCGTCAGCGAGTAGTAGTATAATGAATAGTAGAATAAGCCTATAAAAATTTAGAAGATTAAGAAGTCTGTCATTGTCGCTTAGTAATAGCAATAAGCTTTACGGTGCTGATGTTGTTGTTGTTGCTGCTGCTGATGATGATGATGATAATGATGATATTGTTGTAAGTGGTTGTTTGTCGTTGACTGGGCGTACAGCGTCGAGTGGAGCGCTGAGTCTAGACGACGGGTTCGACAGTCAGAGCCTGGCACAGTTGCTCGTCGACGGTCAGCTGACATCACCTACCGTCCAGCTGGCCCGACATCACGCCGCCGCCCCTCGTGCATCCGCAACCTTTCTCTACGGCTTCGGTCCTCGTCGGCCGGTCGCTCTGCCAGACGCCGTGGATCCGGTGGACTCTGACGACGGACCGCTGGAGTATCTGCTTGGAGCACCGCTCGTCGACGGCGCCGTGAGTCCGTTCGCTGCTGTCAGCGGCCTTTACAGTCACTGGCAGAAGGTGATCTGCACCATGATGCTCCGCTACTGGACCAACTTCATCAGAACAGGGTAGCCATTTCAGACCATTATTTCACAGATAAGTTATATTTTATGATGCCAAACATGTGCCGCGGTGGCGCATAAAAAGTGGAATATACTTGCTTTATGTAGATCAAGCACAGGGGCGTCATTTACGATGGGAAAGGGGGCTGGGGGGGGTTATGGATCCCCCAAAGATTTATAATTTTATTTTTTTTGTATATCGTACTTTTTTAACAGTGTTACTGCTGCAATAACAATACGTTACGTTAACTGAAACGCCCAAAGATTGCCTAGACCCCCCCATGATTTACTAAAATGACACCACTGATCGAGCAGTTTGACAGTTTCAGAAAGCGATTAGCCTCAAACATCGCAGTAAGGGGTACTGGGTAGTCATGCTGAACTCTTTGCAGCAATGATCGAGACTATTCGTTTACGAAACTGTCCAATTCTGTACGGTTTTTGTGCAGTACTGTATTCAGAGTGCACATGCACCTGTTTCTGTTCAACGGGCAACTGATGAGTGCAGGGCGTTCGCGACTTCCGAAGCACGCGTTTCGTTAATTTCCCTTAGTCTGTGTTCTGGCGCTTGAAACGGGAACGCTGAATATTCCACGAAGACGGCGAGCGGAAAGCATAATTAATCCTGGACATAGTGAATTATGAAAGATGTGTTACCTTCAAGGGCATTCGGTGCACTGGAAACGCGCGACTGAAATTACGGACTGAAGCTGAGACGGATACAGGAACGGAAAATGCAAGACCAAAGCGTGTTAGTGACACGTGACAATAACCAGCGCTGTACCGATGAAAACGTATTACTAGTGCATTTTTAAAGATTTGAGAAATGTAAAAATTACTGGTTACGAAAAAATTACATTACTTATAAAAAACCTTACAGAAAAAGTTAAAAGTTCTTACATTATGTGCATCATGATTTGTCATTTTTCAACATAGTGCCCTGTAACTGAAACGCACTAAATCGAGCATTTCTACAAATCTCGGAGAAGAATTGTTGATCTTGGTCTCCCAGCCATAAATTTGTCGTATAACATTAACCAACATAAACTTTAAAATTTAGATTTGTATTGTTTGTATTCTTCGGTTGGACATTTTTACGTGCACATTGCGTGCGACCTACAGAATTGCAGAATTTGGTTTTTGAAATGATATTATCACAGCTATATGCAGAGTGAAGGCCATATCTTAGGCGAACCGTTGCACGCTTTTGGTGAAGCCGTCAGAAACGCTATTGGAAGACTCGGACCTACTGTGTATTTGATGGTTGGGTGCGTCTCTGTTTTGTTTACCTACTCCGTGCCCGCGTTCCACCCGTGACGTCAAGTTTGTTTCCGCTCGTTTTTCTTCCTCTCCGTTTTCGCGTTCCCGAATCAACTATTACTGTCTGGGCGTCGACGAGACCTACTTGGTATGTATTGAAGGAAGAAAGCGGTCGGCGATTGAGATAGCGATAGGCGGGATGTATATGCCGGGTCTGCGGCGCCGAAGAGGTCAATGTTTGCCTGGTCACCTGCACATCGCTCCCGTGACTTCACTGTGCATTTGCCGACCGCTTTATGGCTTTCTGACCACGCCACATCGACCGTTAACTAGAAAACAGTGTCGCGGCTCGCTCGATTGCACAAAAACTTACTTGTCAATTTGGTTTTATGTTTGTTCCAGGATGACACAAACAATTGGAACAGTGTAGGCTTGCAGTGTGTGCAGTAGAATAGCGAGCAAGTGATACAAGGCTTCGCTCTACTACAACTGGCTTGAAATCGGGGATCAAAATATAGCGGCAACAACAGATACATTGCACAAAGACAACTTGTTATGCAAAGTACTTTTCAAATGACAAGTTTACTTATAGGTCAGTCGGTCAAACTAACCAAATTGTATTTCAGGTCATAACTTTTAGAAACGACTCGATGGTTACTGCTATCCACAGTGACCCGCATTATAATTTTTTACTTAGCTTTTTGTAAAAAGGCGTTAGCTTTTTAGTTGATATTTTAGAATAACACATTGCATTAGTTTGTTTGCCTCTTTGATATGTATAAAACATGTAACTTATGTAACTCGCTCTGCCACTCATGAATTTACACATCAGTTTTGTTCGATATAATCACGCGATTGTTATGGTAAAAACGCGGTTCAGTGATACAAGCGCACTCTTTTCGTACAGGGCGGGAGTGCTGAAACGGTGCGAGGACCTTAATTAGGACTGGGTTATTGATCACTAATAGGACGTTTGGAATGACTTTGCTGTTGGATGAAATGTTTTTTAGCCACATCACAACACACAGCAGATGATTCTGTTTTGTGTTTTAAGTTCTGCCATTTAATGCAGCTTTTGCAGATCCTGCATTTTCAGTCGCTTCGTTTCGCACGAATCCCGTCTATCAGTCAATGGACGTACGATGCTGGCGCTTCTCTCGATACAGAGAACAGTGGCTACCAGCAGTGACAAGAAAATACTGACTTATCCGCCGACTTCTGTATATCGAGAGCACTGTACGAAGTACGCGTAGAAGTTCGTGGCTTATTCGTCGTTGTCGCTGTTTAAGTGTTTATTTGTCAGAAAGTTCGACGTTGCGTAGGCCTATTACTATGCTGTAGTGTTGGCTACTGGGGTGTTTTTTTATTCGCAGGAATCCAAACGGTGCGCAGACGACAGCGCAGATGGTTCATTGGCCAGCATACGATACAGACAAACAGCAGTATCTCAGAATTGGTAAGTGGCTGATGATCAGTTTGTTGCGAGAAAGTTGACTGTGCTATCGAATATTTGTGTTCTGCTTATTGCTCATTTTTACATCTTTTTTCTTGTTATTTTTCTTTGTGTGTGCTCGTCTTGTTAAATAAATAGATAAATGAATAAAGTACAGCTTACTTTTCAGTGGCACTGGAAAACACTCGGCTCCAAAAGTGTCAACACACGTTTTCCTGGCACAAATCGGTAGACGTTTGATTGAGGTGACCCCGTGAAATCGCGTTTTCATTCCAGCGCTTGTCAGTCGCCGGCCAACGCCTCAACGCGGCTTGCCTAGCTGACGCGTTCGCAATTTCTGAGTCCACACCGTTGCCATTCCAGACTTAATTTCCGAAGTCTAATATTTCAGCCCACGGGAATCGAGTACCGGGGCGCAAAAAATGAATAAATAAACCAAATCAAACGGCAACCGATTTTGAGGATGGTGTATATGCTCCTCTGTAAAGCGATGTATTTTTTAATTTTTCTGCTTGGCTTCATGTTGTGGGCCATAATTACTCAGCCATTAAACTGTTCACAGAACGTTTTTAAACGTATTTACTTATAAAAGTAGCATAAAAATGTGTGTAAGAATTAAATTGTTATAATGAAAATAAAATACCGCATATTGGGTATGCCCAAGAGCCATGTCATGGACAGTGACCCGCATTATAATTTTTTACTTAGCTTTTTGTAAAAAGGCGTTAGCTTTTTAGTTGATATTTTGGAATAACACATTGCATTAGTTTGTTTGCCTCTTTGATATGTATAAAACATGAGAGTGGTCCTTTGAATTGCTGAAAGTCGTGGTCAGTGGCAGCCAGGCACGCACAGTGGTTCGTTCGACAGCGATTCATGCAGTAGTCAGTAAGCTATATCAATAGAGACTGAAAGAGCGTTGCGTGAGTTCACCCAGTTCAGCACCGGGACGCTGCCAACTCTTACGACCATTTATATAAGCTGCTATCGGCTACGGTCACCATCTTTATTAATTATTACGGTTTGGGATGTCTTAAAAACACACAAAGTCAAAGACAAACAAAACGGGTATAAGTAAGCTTGTCATCGATTTTTTGGGGTCTGTAATTGTGTTATTGTTGTTTTGCAGACAGAAATCCGCCGGATCAAATGAACAGCGGTAAGTAAGAGCAGTCATTGCAGCTTTTACAATACATGCAACTAGCATCTGTTATGTTTAGCTTATCTTATGATGTAAATTAATGGCGGTTGCACTTTGTTTAATCAATCAGTCAATCAAAAGACACTGATACAGTGCCACGTGTTGCAAACGAATCAGCAGCACATAAACGCATGTGAACCGTAGAAATATATAGTAAAACAGCCAACAATGTAATGCTTTTAATTGCAGCAAATACAAATGTCTAACTATTCAAATATCGCTATAAGAAGACAATGGAGGTTATTGCACTTTTTAGCTTATAACATGAAAATCATGTGCGTGCTCTTCTTTGTTTGATGTAACACGTTTAACAGAAAGTCTGGAAATGTTACGAGTCGGAAGGAGCCAAACGAATTGTGTTAAGACGGTTTTCTGATAAGCTGGCATTCGTAGTTCATTGTCAGATAATTATACTTGAAAACGTTGTATGTATTTCGAAACGGTTAATTGAAGTAATATATAGTGACATTCCGTTGATGCAGCCTATTTGCACTATAGGCCTATAGTTGTCGAATTAGTTGTAGTGCGGATTAGATGCCCAGTTTGGTTAACCGGCATCATGCGTTGAATGTTTCATTCGGTACACGTGACTGAACAGCGTGTGTGTGGTCTGCTGCAGACGGTCGTCCCGTCATCGGTCATCATCTGCGAGGAGCCAAGATGGCGCTGTGGCTCGATCTGATTCCAAAGATCCACCGTTCCGACAATCTGGACGAACGATTCCATCTCCTCGACCATTTCGAGGACGTCGACAGTTTCGACGCGGACGGCGTCGACCTGACTCGTCTGGACCAGCTACAGCGGACCTACGCCACGACGACGACACCGGCCCCGGCTGCTAACTCGACTACGACCTCTCAACGTGTGGGTAATTCAGTCGCCGTCCGGACTCAACCGCCTCGGCCGCACAACCCGACACCGCTCCCATCACGACCTCGACCGACGTCGACTGCGCGCCCGACGATCTCACGCACCTCGTCCGGCAGTACGATCAGCCGTCTGCTGCGCTCGCTGTTCTCTCGTAGCCGTGACGGGTCGGTACCGCTCGGCGTCACAGTGGCCGTTGGCTGCGGCCTGCTTTTTCTCAACGTGCTCGTCTTCGCCGCCATTTTCTACCAGCGCGAGAAGGCGACGCGCGACGTGCGCGAGTGGCGTAAGCGGCGACGCGCGGACACAGGCAGTTCGGCCGGCGACGACGATGACGATGATGATGCTGAGACGGATAAGTATTTCGACGAGGCACAAGACAGCTTCAGTGAGACGGTGCGCAGCGGCGGCGGCGCTGGCGGAGGGGGTGGTGACACTGACAGTAACAGCTCGTTGTCGGTGGCGCTCTGTCCGTCCAAGGTCGGCGGCACCTCGACGGGTGACGACAACGATGCGCACATGTACCGCACCAAGCTTCAGCAGCCGACATCTCACTATCAGCGGACTACAGGCGGCGTCCACAACGACGTCCATCTGACTACACTGCCCCCGCAGTCTGACGCCCTGCAGTATGACTCGGTGGTAAGACGAGGCTGTTGTCGACGCAGCAGTCCGTGTCACATGGACTCGTCGGAGCGTCGCGCTGCGCCGACCATACTCAAGGACGCTACTAGACGTCAGCAGCAGAACCCCCACTGTACCACCGCAGTTCAGTCGCCTCCACCGCCACCACCACCCCCTCCCCCCGTCACAAAGTCACCTGCAGCAGCTGCTGTATCCGTTGTCATTAGTAACCATCATCATCATCCGCTTCAGTGCTATGATGATAATCCATCGACTACCGTATAGGAATAATACTCCTGATCGACGTCAGCCTGCTAATCGACCTAATCCGTCAATAATCGCTCCCTTAGGCTACTTCCAGTTGCGTGTTCATGCAAAATAAATATATTAAAGAATTAAACTAGTGGGCTCAATTTGTACTATACTGTTTCGATACGAGCGTATGTCTTATCGACCTTCAACAAGCGCCATGGTTCGCAGATTGTGTTTCTATATACACTGTGTTTGTAGATAATGCAAAGTAGTGTTGTAATTAGTTGCCTGATGTTCGGTTCACACGACGTAATAAAGAGAACAGGTTTACGTATTTTTGCAGCAGCTCATCCACTGAGTACGTCTTTTGACATTCTTTAACTGAACTTCTCAAACAACTCCACTGGCTACCTATTGAATGGCGAATAAGATTCAAACTCGCCACCTCAACTTATAAGGCACTGCACACTGGCCGTCCACCTTACCTTACTGATCTTCTGCAATAT
>Ga0209454_1001471_pt1 | contig 14778 bp, 7 predicted proteins | sample WorMetHERISLAND1_2_FD_187400 | JGI IMG/M metagenome (GOLD analysis project Ga0209454, IMG submission 187400) | Marine gutless worms symbiont microbial communities from Max Planck institute for Marine Microbiology, Germany - Olavius geniculatus... | ecosystem: Host-associated > Annelida >...
TCGTTATTTGGACGAAAATGATTGCCGTTAATTATCCGCACATTTTACTACTTTTGTTACTAATTTACTGCAAATTAATAACGTTTATAAATTTCACAGTTGACAAATCAAGCACACAAGCGACATAACGGTACGTTTAGTGATATGCATTATTCCCATGTGTATTTTTACAGCACTTATTATGGACAAAAGTTGTAGTATACCGCAAATTCTGTCCCCATCCCCGCGGTATTACCGTGGCTTTTATCCCCATTCCCGCAGGAATACCGCCGTTTTTGTCCCCATAACCGCGGTAATTACTGCGATTACTGCGGTATTACCGCCGTCCCTATCCCCATGTCACTCTTTACTGTGGAGCGTTACACTAATTTTGGTTTGTCTGTGCCTATTGGTTTTTTTGAGTGAGGAGCCCGAGACGGACGAACTGCAGACAGATAGGCGGACGAAGGGACGGGCAAGAGCTATAATGCGGCTGCATGAAATCGTGACAAAGTTAAGCCCAGTTTCCATCCAACGCAACGCACACAACGCAACGGACGCAACAGACGCAACAGACGCCACGAGAACCCAACGGACGCAATAAATGCAACGTACGCAATGTGGCTCACGTCAGCTGCATCTACTGCGTTTGCTGCGTTTTTCCCGTCGCCTGCGTTAGTTGCGTCAAAAAAGTACGCAAATGTCTTCCGTTACGTGCGTTGCATTGTGTGGAAACTAAGCTTAATTATAAATACGCAGGTGGACGGAGGATAGGCAGCTACTGAGCGGTGGCCGACTGGCGGTGTCGGTGTCTGAGAAAGGTCACCAACATTCTCTGGTCATCTCTGATGTCCAGCTGAGTGATGCTGGACAGTACGTGGTCAAACTAACTGACCGTACTGACACTGACCAACTTGTCCAGTCGTCAGCCGCTTCACTCGTCGTCATTCCGCGACAAATCAACACATCTGGTACCCCTACGTTCTCGTGTTAGCTAAGCACAGCTGAGATATAGAACGTTATTTTACAGCGGTTGTTAATGGTTATGTTTAAGTGGTAATGGTAAAGCTCTTCATAAGAAACCCATTTCAGAGCTACGGAGCGTTACCTGCTATATGAGATCAAATAGGGTAACCTGCCACCCGACACAGGTGAATGCGCTCTTTCTTAATCCCAGCCGGACAGAGCGGTACTCGATTTACTTACCACGGAGGGATGGAAGGCTGAGTTAACCGCGGTGTTGGTTATATACCGAGATGGTTTATGGTGTCCGCGAACAATCACCCGTTCAAGTACTAACCAAGTCAAACCCACAACCTTGCGATCGTAAGTCCAGCATCCTAACCAACACACCACCAAGCCACATGTCTGTCTGTTTTTTTTGCATTTAATCCTAACTGCGTGTCACCGGTACAGGTACATACACGTGAATTGGCCTGCCTATTGCATGCTGGCGCTCGTTATACAAACTTGTGACAACTGAACATTGTTCACGGTGCTGTTGTACCGGACGGATTGCTACTTTCATTCATCACTGTTTAAGCGTTGGCGCCGTGTTTTGCTATTAGTTTGTGTGTTTATTGTTTTGCAATTTGATTCGTATTTCTGCGCTTTTTTTTCGAGATTTTAGTTTAGTTCATTTAGGTCTGTCGGTTTATACAAGTCTTTACCTGTCGGCAGGTGACGTCGGTGATAGCACTTTAAGGACGAGTGATCAGCCGTCGTCAGGCCTGTCGTATCCTGATCACACGACTGCCACCACATACCACGCCACTGATGACGTCACAGTGCAGTCACGTGACGCTGACAGTGACGTCACGCAATTACGTGACCTCACTGATGACGTCATGCGGGCGCGTGTGATCGCCGACGAGGTGCGAGGCTGCAGTACGGCTGACGTCAGAGGCAAGATGTTGGATGATTGGCGGCAGCAGATGGTCGACCTCGGCGCCATGTTAAGTCGCTTCGTCACTCTCGAGTACTTCAGCGACGGCGCCGCCCTCAACAAAGCACTCTGGTTCCGGTCGGTTCTCTCGACATTTGTTCACACAAGGTAGTGTAGCGATGCAGTCACGGTGTGGGGGAAAATTTAATCATAACAACGTTATTACAAATTCACGAAATGTGCTAAGGCATTTTAAAAGTCGTTAAATATTTTGCTAAGATGTCAACAAAAGTTGATGCCATAGTTTTTTGGTTTACACTTTTTGTATTATGCGGCCAGCTCATAAGCCACGTTGTCTGTAAACACTGTGTGATCTTATATGGCACGTGGCGCTCCGCAGTTTTGAGATTGTGTCCTGCGATGTGCTATAAATATTTTAACGGTGGCTCACGTTTATGTGTGCTGTAGGTTCTATGGCGACACGTAGCAGGCGAACGTGACTATGAGTGTGATCATCATATAGCAAGCACTCCAGGCCTGCCGGGCGGGCAAATGCGGGTCCAACGGGTCTTTCCGGCGTCGTGATGAAGTAATCACTGACGTCACTGGTGACGGCGGAATTGCGTTAACAGTTGGACTGCTGCACGCTGCACGTGTTTAAACTGGCGTTGAGCCGACGGCGTTGTGTCCGTCAGTGAGTGTTTTCAGCGAACAAACCTCGCTGTTAGTGAGTGGCATTTGAACGACCGGCGATTATGCCGCGAGTGGACAGAGACGCCGCGACACAATCCCTTCGCCTTCGCACACGAGTACCGTCAGCAACCCACATTTACACAGATTACTGCTTTCCAGATCATACGATTTGCAGTTGGCCGATCAAAACAAAACCCGACATTGTCCACTATAATTATAGCTCACTTTCATGTCTGTTTCCTTTTTCTCCTTTGTCGAATGCATGCAATGTCCGCTGGTATAACCGTTTTGTCATCCACACTTTTACATAGGCTCTATTCTTGCCGGAACGCGTCGCCGTGAAATAAAATATGCAAAAGTACTGTTTCACTTGTTTTGCAGTAGTAAGCCTTAAAACTACACTACCGCTGTGTAATATGCACCACGCTTTTATTATTTAAATTCAATTTGTGCGTTTTTTCCTCCGATGTATTCACGGTCTGATTATGTCGTTTCACGGCTCTCGGTCGAGTGAGTGGGAGTTTTTAAATGGCAAACATTTCTGATGTCCCAAATCTGTCATTTATTTTGAACACTGTGTGACGTGCTTGACTATTTGGCATGGAGAAAACATTTGTTTGCGTGTGAATGTAAGATTGAAACGCTTGCTGACGACCTTAACCGCTAATGCTGGCGACAATTTCACAGCGTCTAGATCAGGGTCTTACAGTTTTACTTATCATCATCAGGCCGTGTGTTCGTTGCGTATGCTACTTGACCGATGCTCAGTAATTAGTGTGCATTATTGTCAAAGGATTTTAACTGTGTAGCCACCCAGGTCGACTCAGCCTGGCCGTCTCTCCGTGGGTAGACGCGGCGAGTGCTTGCGAAAGCTGGGGCGTACACAGACACACCGCGCGATGCATTAGCCCCGTGTTTCGCAGTGTAAACTGGCTGAGGGCTGAAGAAACTAAGATCGGTGCCGCCCTAAGGGTCGGGAGTGTCTTTAGGTGCGTTTTACCAGGACGATGTTTAACGAACTGAATCGTACCGGTATTGTTCTTTCTACTCAAGTGTCACTCCTGAGGGATGACAGGTACTTTTCGGACGTACAGATGAAGAACGTAGTGATTTAATGTGAACTTTGTGGCCAACCTGGCATCTCAGATTACGAACTGTTTGGTTCGCCCGATGTTACCATTTGAAACTGAAAACAATGAGGTGATATTTGACGAGATTAGTCCACTGTGTTTTCATGTGTTGCGTCAATTGCCTGGCAACATTTGTATTCAGTAAATACTATAATGTAGTCTTAGCGTCCCGTTTCCCGCTTATGATCTTGGCTGACCTTCGTCGACTCGGTCGATGCCGGGTTTTAGTTCGGCGGCGCATTCGAGATGACCGCTCAGTGATTAATGTGTGATGGTTTACTGTTTGTGTTTGTGCGTTTGTTTTCGTTCGTTTGTATTTGCTGTGCTGTTTCGTATAGCATAGAATAATTAAGTTATTATCAGACTCTGTTGGATTTGTCAATTTATGCGGTTGTTTAATGTGACCGTTCAAAGCTAATCTACTTGAGAATGATGCTAGCGAATTTTAGTAACGAGTAACGACTTTGTGTTTTTATTTAAATTCAGAGAAAACAAGAATAAATTAGACTAACTGTTACGTAATAGGATCACGGGCATTAGATACGTTAACTGAGTTTTACCATTTTATAATTAAAGTATATTACATATCAGCTGTTGCTATATTAGTGTGTTGTCGTTCTGCTGAACAAATAAGTGAATAAAACATATTGGGACTAAGGGAATTTGAAAAGATAGTTTGTTTTATTAACATCAGTTTTAGGACTATTTAGACAAAAATTTGTAAAAAAAGGCTATTGATAACGTTTATATGTTTATGTTTGCGATTTGATATTTTGTGTGTAAGTTGCATAAAGTTGCTTACGTGCAACACTTATTTTGTTGCAGAGTTGTTCATTGTCTAAGATTGCGACATCTGCAACGAAGATGTTCGGTCTTTCTTGATACGACTTATTGCGTTTTATTATATTTAGTCGTTACATTCGAGTGTTTTAGCGTAGAGCAGTGACGCGTATCAAAACAACAGTAATGTGTCTCAGAACAAACACTTGAAAATGCGAAGAACAAGAAGAGCAGTAAAACACTGTTCTTTAGGTTAGAATTAAGGCAAAGATGGGATAACTTCCCATTCACTGATACACAGTAAGTGATCTAGACACTCACACGAACAGTAGCACACACAGAACTTAAGAAAGTTTTTAATCAGCGTGACAAACGCGCATAAACAACACAACAATTACAAATATCCTACACAGGCTAGGAAATGAAGTGACAGCAAATATTGTAGAAACAAATATAACAAATCAATCAAAAAAAATTTCCGCTATAAAGGCAATTGACAATAAACGAATGTTTGTGCTGTTCAGTGCAACACTTAGGCAATAAGTCTTATGTATTGTGGCCACGCGGTAAAAATAATCAATAATATCCTTAATTTCTACTTAATAGTCAAGAAATCTTGACAGTTAGTGTTTCGCCGTCGTACTGATAATATGACCGTAACCGTAGAAACGGAACACATCAGTCAAGTACGAGTTACGATTCAGAAGATGTGGCTGGGAGATGATTAGATGCCGGGCTGCGGAAACTGCATGTTATCATTCAGGAGGCATCAGCAACAGCAACCAGCAGTCGGGCGGGCGGTTCAATGTTCAGTCCAGCGTGAAGGAGACGCGGAGTTATAGGAACGATAAATCGCAAGCTTGTCATGCGTGTAACGACTTTACAACTCCTTGCCTAACGCTGCGCTTTACAGCATCGTGAAGCGTCATTGACTGACCGGTGGTACAAAGTGTGCTTAAGTCTTGGAGGTGGTCGAAGACGCTATAATCCGCGGACGCGTGACAAACTGCGACGACGTGGGTCTAGTCATTCGCCGCCGTTGTAGCGATTTTTTTCTTTCACTCGCCCTATCAGTATCACTGATCTCTCGCTCGTCGACAATCGACTCGCAGCGACGTTGTAGAATATGTGACGAGTGAGAGCCAACCCACTATAGCCAAGCAGCTGTGCCCTAATATTTACGACTATGAATTCTCCTTCTACCGCACCAACCAACCAGCTTGCCTAGAGAAGCTTGCTTCCGGTTGTGCAAAAAGGTGTATAACAAATTCATAACAAGTCGAATACGGTAAATTTAGTTTATCTTTGATTGTACAAAGTTCTACAGTCCATGCAGAGTATAGACGAGAGCGCCGCATCCCGGATTCAGCGGCAGGCGCTAACGCAATGGGCCAAGTGTTGTTGGATGTTGCGCCGAGATTTAGCTTTGACCTCGTGGGACCATCGTCCGAGTTGCCGCTGCGAGGATGAGCGAGTTGTGAGTAGTGAGGAGATGGAAATGAAAAGATGACCAATACATCAATCTACATGATCATTGTCTGCAGCAGCAGCAGCAGCAGCAGCAGCAGCGCAAGCCGGCTATAGAACATTGACTACAGACTTGCTCGAACTACAACGACTCGCAATGCTCGGCATAATTGATCCGCCACTGGACATACTTACAACCTGTGATCCGCTGTGTCAGTTGATCCTGTAGGCGCTGTGAGAGACCGTTCTCCCGTGACAAACGAGTGACGTCAAACTCAGCAGCAGCAGCAACTCTGCCATGTCGCAAGCCAACAAGATGCATGTCCAAGTAGCCGCACCTTCAAGTTGTACAGAATTGCGCGAGACCCTAGCCTACGATAACCGTCAGTATCGCGGGGACGCTAAAGCGGCAGGAGCCAGAACTGCAAAATTCCAGAAATGTGTCAAGTCCAAAAATCTGTTCATACATTGCATTCATCGTGTGACTGAAGCCAAAGATGAGAGATTTTAAAAAAAAATTATAGTCTATTTTGTTTTATATGTTACCGTCAGTTTCTTTGAATTAGTAGTATTGATTACCGAAGTACAGAGTCTATTTCAGGAGGTGCAATAAGTTATGAAGAAATGGCCCTGCAAAATTTTGGTTGGGTAGGCCATAAAACAGCAAAAACTGAAGTAACTTCGCTTTCAATAACTAATAATGAATTGGTTTCTAGCAAAGTTACAAACATAATTATGTATCAGGCCTATCAGTCAGATATACGAGGTGTTTTTTCAGTTTTGTCATCGATAATTTTTAAGAAGCAATTATTTTATGTAAACTATGGCAGCTTATTTTGTCGTGCAGTTTGAGCCTTGTGACTTACAACTGAGTGCGACGATTTAAGCTTCAAGTCTCTTCGCTATTTTGTAGCTCATTACGGCAACCAAAATTGGCACAAGAGGGCTGATTAGAGCAAATCGTGATCAGCATAAAGAATGAAGCAACCTTCCGCCAGAGACACAAACGTTTTTTGTACACTGAGTAGCTGCAAATTATTTGGTATGTCAGTGTCGGTTGCGACTATACAGGAGCGTCTATTTTAAGCGTCAGCAGTTTCTTGAAGCTTGTAAAAAGCGACAGTCAGAACAAACCAGAGCTAAACTGAAATGCCTGTTCAGTTGCGTTGTACAAAGCGAACGAAATGACAATTTACTACTTCATTTTAATTCACTTTATATCACAAAGTGTACAAAGTGAGTTCAGTTCACTGTATATGCTTTTAAAAGGAATATCCTTCACCTGCCGCCTGCGACATGCAAATGCAGAGTACGGAAAACGTGGGCGTCTTCATGCTAGCAGTGTATCAGTCTTGACGTGCTACAGGTTTGCTGTATAGCGCGTCTATGGCACGATTGTCGTCTGTCTATCGTCCGTCCGTCTGTAACGGATGTATTATGGCTAAACGGTGCGAGATAGGTCCTAGGTTGCTATTTATCACTAATAAAAAAACCCCATATTAGCTTTCAAATAACATAAAAATCATTGACCTTGGATGACCCTGAAGGTCAGTACTGCAACTAAGCTGTAGCGTGTCTTTCCCAGCGACAACTGGGCTTTTTTGTTATTTTTATTGCGCTAATAGCTATTGAACGCAGATAAATTATTTGCATATAGAAGACTACATGTAGGCCTATGCTATCAATATCGAGTGATTTTTTCACATTCCAGTTAACGCCATTAAACAAACTACAGGCTTGAAGGGGAACCCGTTGATATTGGATGGACGGGAGCGTAGTGGTAATGTATGGCTTAAGCTCCACTACATGTACTTTGATTTGTGGTGGATTTGTCGTGCAGCTTAGTGCACATCATGTTTGCAACAAATCCACAAAAAGATCGAAGAAGCAAATAGAGTTCGGGTATCAATGACCCTTACTGTATCGATCTGTCATCGACCTGAGCGTTCAATACACGCACGTCGTTGACATCAGTCTGATCGGCCACGTGACTGCGGCTGGCTGGCAGAGCTCGCCGAGCTGGTCGACTGTTGGTCAAGTCTGGACGTGTTGAGGCTGGAGCGGCGGGTGTCTGTCCGCGGGATGACAGGAGGCGGGTGTGCTAGGCTAACAGTCGCCCTGCCTTTAGTCGTTCCATCGATCGACAAGCGCCCCTGAAACCGAGCCGCCGCCGGGAACGCACTCTGGTCTCCTTGGCGCGTTACGCAGTGGCGATTCTATAGCGCCGAACATTGGGACTACAATACGTTGAAACCCTAAGTGAAAAATGCCCAGCACTTCAGTCACTTTACAAACGGTTACGAGGAAGAAGCGGACAACAGATAAATATCAGGTTTAGTCTTAAATGATCGGATGATCAAGGATTCTTTAATGACGTCACTGCTGAAGGCAAACTGTTTCAAGTTCTTGCCGCAGCGACGGGGATCGCTCGGTCGCCGATCGTGGAAAGCCGTATCAGTGATACAGCCAATTGAGCCACTGGCGCGGCAGTACTGTAGTCTCAAAAACGGTACTAATCTTTTAAGCTTTTATTTATATCACCGATAAAGCTCTGCATTAGCTAATCTGTTTAATGCTTTATCGAGTAGATATTAGATTTTGCATGTAGATCTGTTGTAGCTCTACCGTATTTCATTTCATTTTACTTTTTTTGTACCGATTTTGCTATGTTATTTTCTGTTTTGCAATGGCGTTTGACCGTTGTTTAATAAAAGATTACTTACTTACTTACTTACTTATCACTGGATAAATAACACGGCAATGATGCGAAATATTAATAAAGTAATAAATAATATTCTGTGTCGTGTGCAGTCTATTGTTGCACACTAAACAGAGGAGAGAGGGTGCTAAGCCAATATCTGAGGATGCTAAAACGCCCCCAGATTTAGACGAGAACCGCCGCCACCGGCGACTTGCGGTGCGTGGGCGACGCGACACACCACGCCTTCGCTCAACTAGAAATTACCGACCGCACCACAGCGCACTGGAGCTCAGTACGTGGCGTTACTAACGTCAGCCGCACGACGACCACGTCTCAGCTGCTGCTGCTGCTGCTGCTGTGCGTGGAATACGAACACGAGCAAGCACACGACACTCAACAGCGTCCTGCGTCGTGAGTATAGTTTCATGTTTTTATCGTCATCGTCGTCGTCATCTTCGACTTCTGGATGAAGTGCACATTTTCGCGATCGATCCGCCGGTTAGCGCTAAACAACACAGCTGGAAAGTTCAAGAGCTTGCAACTGTATGGTTTGACGAATTTTCCGATTCTGTTCAACATTTTACTGTTTTTATGTCAGCTTACACAACATGGGCCATAAAGAAATGTCCGTTATTTATGTTCAAAACTTCGCCAATTATTGACCGATTTTCAATTTTTTACTGGCACACTTTGCGGACAATTTGCAATAATATGATCATTATATATCCCATTACACCGTAAATGCGTCTTTATACTACTATGTAAATGTAAATATAAGAAAACTAATGATAATAACAAACATTAGGCAAATAAACAAAAAATCTTACACCAACATTGCACCAACATTAGACTGCGTTAGGCCCAGAAAGTCTCGTGTCATACGGATCATTTACCGCAATGTTGGTTTAAAGTGTTTTTTACGTTTATCAAACTGGTTGTTTATTATCGTTATACAATATTTCGTTTAAATTTTACAAGGTAGTGTAGTAATGCATTTACGGCGTAGTAAAATACAGGCCCGTCGAGAGACACAGCGGAACCTGGGGAAACCTTCTCGCGGGGCCAAGAACATTTTCACGGGGCCCCTCTGGAGATAAAATTTTTGATTTTTTCTGTTTTAAATGGCACATTCTGAAGTACTTTCTATTTCTGGCCGACGGCAGGGCCCCCAAACGTCGCAGGGCCCGGGGTAGCTTACCCCCCCACCCTCTCTACGGGTCTGGCAAAATATATAATAATTGTCTGCAGAGTATGCCCGTAAAAATTTTTTTTGAAAATCGGTCAATAAATGTCGAAAATATTCACAAAAGTAAAGTGCCACGTTTTACCCACCCTGTGTTTCTTGTTTTTTAAGGGTGTTTAGCTTGTTGGTCGTCAGCTTTGTCTGAAAGCCTGCCATATTTTACACTGATTTTGTTATTGCGTTAAAGTATGTTTACTTGCATGCAGCTTAACAAATTTCTCACGTTCTCTTAAACTCTTTTTTGTACAAAAAACATGTTTGCTTTTAGTCTTCTTTTTTCAAAAGCAAACCTTACTTTTATAGCAAACCAATACAGTTTTTGCTTTGCTCATAAAATGTTTTTATGTAAAAAGAACTTTTTCTGCACAGTCTGCGAGTCTGTAATTACGGAAATCGGTTGAATTTTCCGCAGTTTGTTTTACTGGTTATAGGCTCTACTCGGAAACGTTTACTGATTCTAACTGTAATAGCTTCGACTGAATCCGACTGCTTTGTGTTGGCTGAAGTTTTGATGCGAAATTTCATACGTTTTTTTGTTTTACTGACACTTAGTGGCTTTCAGTCGCATACTTCTTAAATAATTTAACACAGCCATACGAGGATACGGAATGTTGTGCATAGGAAGTGGTCGCCAGCTGTAGTAGTGGCAGTAAAAACTATATACTGGACGTTCAAACGACAAACTATCATCTATAAACTTTAATACTACAGTAGGCCTACCTACAACAGCGGAAAGGTCGTGCTAGTTTTTATATAAATGTATTTATTCAAACTTGCAGTTTATTTAGATTGAGGAATCGAGTTGATTTGCTGGCTGTTAAATGTATAGTCTTGGCTCGATATGCTAGCAAATAAACTAAAGTAGGCTAATCTTGTATCATACCTTAGTTCAAGTCATTAGGTCAGGCCAGGCCTATACTGTATTATACTAAAACTGGGACCTTAAAGGCGAAACACAAACGAAAGCTAAAGGTCTTCGAAATCTCTGTAAGAATGTCTAGCTCGTGGATTTGACAGAATCATGTTTACTGCTGCTGCACGTAGTTTAAGTTGTTTAACAGAAATCGACTGCAGTTTGTAACAGAAGAAATCACACAATTTCGTACATTAGTGTATACTCTGACACGGGAGTATAAAATAGTCAGTTGAACTGTTTGATAAATCCAGTCGGTAGTAGTTGCTGACGTCGACGACAAATTCGTAGAAGCTCTGATGAGATCAGCTGTGGGTCAGACCACCCGCAATCCGTCTTCCCTCTTGCTATCCCGCCGCCGGCCTCACCTGTCTCGGCCACCCAAGCTGTGCAAGACGTGCACGGTGGTGGCTGGCGGTACTGCAGCCAGTAATCGAGTTCGAACTTGACACACTGATCAATATCCTGATGAACGAAGACTGTCGTGACTTCAATGACAAGCCCAACTACTATCGCCAGTCTTTACTTGGCATGGCGGTCTGTAATATGCCATGCTTAACCTATTGCGTTTATTAACGCCGCTGTTGCTGCGTCACATAAGCGAAATAACTTAACTCGTAATATCAGAGACAAAAACTTTTAACTGCATGTACATAAAACATTGGCAGCAGCATCAACGGGGTTTAATTTTCGTTGTTTAAGTTCCTGGAAAATGTGCAGATGTGACATAACAAGTACGACGCGCCCACTTGGTATCTTAGAGTGCACATGACCTCACATACAAGCTATTTCGGATATTGATTCACGAATTTTATGTGGCTACTTAACTTAATATTGAAATATCTTTAAAATGTTGTCGCTGGAACGCTAATCAGTTGATTGAGTTGATTGACATTTGAAGTGTTCTAGATCTTCAACGTTTTTCATCTTTTTATTGCACATTTATTTTTCGATTACGCTGAGGTCGCTGATGGAGGGTAGCCCGCCCTTGTTATCTGATCGCGTTGCCAGGCAGCGTTTAATAGCCTCCGCGTTACGTTATCTTTATTTCGCCATCGGCTCGTGTGCAGCCTCAGTATCCGTGACGTCACATCGGCTAGTTCGGATCATCTCTCTCGCGTCTTAATCTTAGCGTGTAAAAGATTACGCGAGGAGGGAGAGGCAGATGCAGATCGTGGTCCGGATGCTAGATCATAGAATGATAGAAATGATACTCTGCACTGTATTTCGCGTGCTCTGAGTAGCATATAAATTTGACTCGTAGAACAACGACAGTGCCGTGTGTTGTGCGATAACATAGAGCACGTTAAAATAAGGACTGACGGAAGCTATTCTTTATAACATACCAAACTAAACAGATGTACATAACTAAAAAAAAACAAAAAAATGAATTTTCAACTGTCATTGCTTATTGCATTCAGCAAAACTCTATGCTTGCATGAACACAGTAGAGCAAAACTGGTAAAAAAACAAATATAGCTTATGTTAAAAATTGCATGCTCCTATAAACAAGTAAGCATGATACAGACGTAAATAACATTTTGCTGGGTTTTCGTTCTTGTGGGCCTAAGTCGTTTTCGGGTCCGCGAACTTGGGTCCATCGGTATTTTTAGTATTTTTACTATAACTTTGTCAAACGTGGTCCGTTTGTTACGAACTTTTGTATACAAATTGGTACATACAACATGAACAAATGATGCAAATTTGCTTATTGTGTGATTTTTGTTTTCGATGTACTTAAACATAATCATTGTCAGTACAGTATTTCTATGTGTAGTAGTGCTATACGTTCACTTGATTGCAATCATTGCAAATATGGTTCAGCCACAATATATGCACACACGAAAAATAGAAATTGTACGTTAACCAAATTTGCAACATTTGTTCACGTTGTCTGTAACACATTGTGTACAAAATTGTAACAAACGGACCACGTTTGACAAAGTTATAGTACAAATACTAAAAATACTGATGGACCCAAGTTTGTGGACCCGAGCATTTTAAAAGCCGCCAGTCTTTATTTTAAGAGGTCTGTGACAAGTACAAAGCGAACAAAGTAAAACAAACTAAATTGATTTGAATTGGCATTTCAATTTAATTCAGATTATTTTTCTTTCTACCACACCCAACAGGATACAAACTGCGTTTGTATAAAAATAGCAATAACGGGTAGAATGATGTGTATGCGATTGCTTCTTGTTTTTGTTTGTTTTTTTCTACGTTTGCGTCCAGTGTCTCGCGACTGAAAATTTCTTATTATGTTTTTACTGACATTTACTTTACTGCGCAAAGAGGCATTTAATTCAAATTGCTGTAAAATAAATTGTTTACTTTATCTGTTTAAATGATATAAGAGATTGAATATTATCTTACATCTTAATTTCAGCAATTTAAGGTAAAACGCGTCTGATAACTGCACGTAATTTCCCCTTTGCACCTTGTTGCTTGTCTGTGGCTACTGACTGCTTTCTTGCTAAATTGTCATTGATGTCATTACAAAATTAAAGATCCCACACTTTTTACTTTTTTCTTTTCTAGTAAACGGCAGAAGCAGAACTTGGCTGAGGTGAGATAAATAAGCCGGTATGAGTGGCACCTGTATTACTGACACCTGTTGCAGCAGCTTGCATCTGCAACATATACAGTATACACTACACCTGCGGCTTCAGCGACAGAAGTCAATAACATTAGCTTATACCTGCACCTACCTGCATACAGACGAACGTAATTAGACAGCCGTCGATGCTTTATTATCAGCTGCCGACAAATCCCGACCGCACTAGTAAAATTAATTACTTTTCACGTACAGTCTGGACTTTAGAGCTTTAACTGTATTTTGGCTTTTTTCACTGGTTGCACCACAATTATGGCGTGTTTCATATTATTACGTGTTCTATATTATTGTTTGTTATAGCAGCTTTGTCCGTTATTTAATGATGGTAGGCCTTACTTAGCATTTAAAGTGTAAAATTTGAGGAGAGAAAACCGCAAATTCTGAACCCTGAAACATGCGCGGGCACCTGAACTTTGGTGTGAATCCAAGCACCGAGCTTTTAAATCCAGCCATTTAAACCGTTACGACCGAAAAAGAAATGGATTGCCAGCATTTATGAGGATTGCTTGATAATGCGTTTTTAGACTCAGCGCATGGAACTTCTCCATACTAGTATGCGCTATATATATCTACGTTTTTCTTACTTACTTTTTCAGGCTGCTACTCTTGCCACGGACAGAAGCAATTGAGGAATAAGTTGGGCTACCGGCAGGCGCTTACTATACAGTATTCGTTTCCATAGCATTAATTTAAGTTAGCCAAGAACTTGAAAATTACAAAACGATATGTCCTTCTGGACAGGAAGTAGTTAGACTTTGATGGCCTTCCAGACTGTTTGCGGATTCTTTACCATTAGAAGAAAACAGTTGTATTAAGTTCTGTGTATTCGCCAAATGACAACACTATTCTCTTGGAAATTTGAGATTTTTGATCGCTTCTAGTTATTATTAACATTACTAATATGATTATATTAACAGTCCTTGCCATCACCACTGCTGCTGCAACTATTAGGCCTACTACCATATGTTTCGCACAGGTACTCGTAACACGTTTGCAATACGACGGTTTTGCTTCTCCGGCTCTGCGGCAATCTCTATTCATCGTCGAGCTGTTGTGTCGCCTGTTGTACCATTATACGTACATAAGTCTGCTAGTGCGGTGCCGAGCTTATGCGACGTCAAGCCTCACGGGATGCGATGAGACGTTTGGCTGGCTTTTGGCGACGCAGCTAAAAATGGCTCCTAATGACGACGCCCGAAGCAGCAGCAGCAGCAGCAAGGCAGCATCTTCATCAGCTGTAATTGAAAGTCCGTTGAATACTGCTGTGAGACGTCAGCGCTGAATCGTTGCATTCAAGCACAACGTGAATTGTCAATAAAGACACGATGTTAGCCATCGTAGTGCGATTTTTTAATGAATAAGTAAATATTATC
>Ga0209454_1001472_pt1 | contig 14776 bp, 9 predicted proteins | sample WorMetHERISLAND1_2_FD_187400 | JGI IMG/M metagenome (GOLD analysis project Ga0209454, IMG submission 187400) | Marine gutless worms symbiont microbial communities from Max Planck institute for Marine Microbiology, Germany - Olavius geniculatus... | ecosystem: Host-associated > Annelida >...
ACCTTAATTAATAATACTTCCCTCCCCCCTATTTTTCACTGGGCACAAGCTGCACTCACCAGGTATAAAGATAGAAGCCACTGATAACACAAAGAATGCAGGAAGACGTCTTCCATCCACTAATTTGTCAAGTTTTTCAGCTAAACTATTAGAACCTTTCATTTCTGACAAGCAGCATAATTTGGTATTAGTCTACAGGTGGTGACGCTTTCTTTGCAGCTGGGAAGGTCTAGCATTACACTGCCCAAGCATCACAGACTTTTGTGTCTATTTATCTACAGCCTCAATGGCCTCAATATATGGTGAAGCAGCACCACCCACTTTTAGTACAATGACGTATTTGCATTATATCATTTAGGCGCAGTTGTCAGCATTCTTCAACATTCTTACAGTTACGACGCAGTCAGTGGACCAGTCACTATGCCTACACGTGTTATAGCAAGCAAACTATCAACAATCAACTGACATCAGCGTCTTCATGTTTGCCGATGCCGAGGCAGTAGAACGGATGGCCGTTGATGAGTATCTGACTTGCATTCACTTCTACTGTACGAACACCGAACGGCAAACGATACACATCACTAGCGTAAAGCACCTGGACGCATTGGCAGCCACAGAACGCAGTGTTGTTAATGACACTTGCAACGGATATCAACAATACCCTACTGATTGTTCACAAAGAAACAACAACACTTTTAAAAAGCAGTATTGGTAAAACTTCCATAAGACTGAGACCTCTTAATGTGCAACCCATAGAAAATTATAAAACTGCATATCATTAAATTTTATGCCACTGTACAAATTCATCAACTTGCATGCTTACTTATTTAGCACATGACTGAAAGAACTGTCAGAAGATGATACACCAGATGTCGGACATCAACGGGCACTGAACACATGACTAGTGATGACGACAATGATGATGATGATGATGATAAGCTCAACTTGCATCATATATACAATTCAAAGAAATAAACTATTAATTCAACTTTTTAAATATTTATTTTGGCCAAGTTTTTTCTGTGTTATGCAGTTTATTGACAGATAAGATAGATGGACCTGCAGCAGCTGTGGAGACAGATGCTTTACTGCTGCAGGTCCTAGGCTGTTGAACAGTCTGCCAGCCCATCTGAGACAAACTGACATTAACTTTGAACAGTTTAAATGGCACTCATTTTTGTTCAGGCATTGAGAGTGCGGCACATTGTGGCTAACTGCTAAATTTGCACCTTTTAAGTCATCTTACTTACTTACTAGGTAGGTTAAGTATAGATGATAACTCTATCTACCAAGTATACCAAAGATACTACAATAAATTATTGATGATCATACTTATTAGTTGAATAACAATAAAGCTGATTGTTAGCTTGTTAGTGTCAGTATTGCTACTATCAAGTCAATCAGTACAAGTTGCTTGCAATTTTTCATTTCAGTTTTTCTCTAATTTCAGTCTCATTAGTAATTCCATCCTTTTATCAGTTTTTTATTATTTCAGACTCCTATCTCTTCCATAACTTGTCGGTTTCTTAGTTTAAAAAAAGATCACATAACAGCACCGTTCTATTTCGTTTGAAACAGTTTTAATTCCTTCAGTTAACATGCTAGATTAAGCTGGCGGCTTGCCTTCTAGTATTCTAGCGTAAATCATTCACAATCATCATATCATCACATTGTAATAAACAAATAGCTCAGTATGCACAGAAAAACATATTCCTACCTGTAGTGTGTACAAATAAGGTGGGTTGTGGTTGTTCATTGTGTACGGCCACCACAGCTGTACATTGTTAATGGTCAATATGCCTGTTGCACCAGTGCCTTTGGATACAGTCGTACCATTAACATCCAGCACTTGTACTGTCACTGGATCAGTGTCATCTCGGTATCTCACATCACTGTACTGATGGCTCTTGTGTGTTGACAAAGTGTCCACAGTAGACACAGTATACTCCACATAACCTTCACATGACATCATCTAAATATTTGTTATTATTATTGTTTACTGATACCTCATAAGTGTTACCATATTAACTAACAAAACAGCAGCCATAGATATAGTTCTATTCAGAGCTTCTAGTGGTGTCAGAAATTTTTCAATGCTGTGAACAATTCTTTATCATTAAGCAGCTTAAAAATATCCTTGTAGACTGCCAATGGTATTGTACCAAGTGACATTTTCAAAACAATTCAATCTGAACTAATTCCTTAACCAAATTAAATTAATTTGTGGAATAAATATCAAACACAAGATGGGCATTATGAGAATAATATTATGTAAGCACAAGATTATCACAATGCCTGCCATTAACTAAAGCAAAGTGAAATGAAACATGCACGCCTATACTTCGACATACATAAAATATTACACAAAAATTGAAAGTCTTATTACTAACATTTTCATACTGCTGATATCTAGCAGAATTTGAATCATGAAAACAAATTTAAAAAAAGAAAAACAACAGCTAACCATGAGTGTGAGTGAATTTTGTGTTAACAGTAATGTCATCAATGTACTTCAATGGGGTTGTATACAGTAGCACATGGCGGTGTATGCCAGCGTAGTTGAAGAAATCAAACTGGTAATCCTGAACAAAATATCCAGGCGGGTAACTGCAAAACAAAGTAAAATGTATGGATGAATAAAACATCTTCATTATGTTTTGCAGCCAATGGCCAGACGATGTAGCCACACTAATGGCGCCTCACTAACTTAATGGCTGCATGCACAACATTAATGCTACACTAACACATTTACATTAAGCTCTGCAAAAAAAACTGTGGCATGAAACCACAGAGATTATTTTTACCTTACCTAATCAGGATTAACACCAGAAAAACAATCCACTACTATTTCGCTGCATGCAGTTATTTACACTTAGCACATTTTATTATTGCATCTGTTTTTACAAATGAGAACCAAACATTCCCTTCTGCACATATTCATTCCGGACAATTCATCCTGGACTTATCCCCTCCTGTTTCTGCAAACCCCGGACATTTCCCCCCCCCTTCACTGCCATGTTACTCACTGATCAATTGTTGCATGGTTGTGACACCAACATAGTGTTGATGTTTAACATGGTACTGCATCTGCAACTGACATGTGACTATCACATGCAACATTTGTGCAATGAATAACTGCAAGCTTACTGTCATGTTGTTGTTTATTAAATTCTTAGCAAACCAACCACCAACTGGTAATAATCTGGGGAGACAAACAAAATATTACAGAACTCACAGTATTGTGACATTCAAAATTTAAAGGAAAATATTACAGCCAAACAAAAATATTATAGGATCAAATAAAGAAACTCAGTTACGGTACAACTCAGAAATCATATGCATCACAAAAGTGAAATTTTAGAGACAAATCATAAAATTATTTGTAGTTATTCACAGTTGTATTTTTTACTCTACTCTAATAAAATATAGGCCATGTTAAAAAAGTTTAGATAATGTAATGAAATGCAATGTAATGTACAGTAGTCAATATAATCATAAAGATACTATGCAGTATTTGTCTGATAACAATGTAAAATTTCTTGTAAACAAAATTGATGTTCAAGCATGCAACATTCGACCAACATGCTACATGACTATGAGAGGGGGGATATCCAGGTGTCACAGAAAGAAAAAGGTGAAAATCCAGAAGTCCTGCAGGAATATGTACAGTACACCCATATCAGCAATGCCTTTACTACATACCAGAATGAGGCAAGCTCTAAATAAGTCAAATAAATACACTCTGAGAAAACAAAAATGTGTACTTGCGTAGCAGTATTTATGACTCATCGTATATTATATCTCACTGTGAGTGGTTGCTGTAGAAAGTGACAGATCCTGGAGGCAGCGTATATGGAGTCAACATATTGTTGATAGCAACAGTGATTCTGTTAGCTGCCGTGTAGCTGACGGCATAGTTGACTGTAGCTTCAAATGGTAAATGACCACCGCTGTGTGTCATTACTTCCATACCATTCACCCACTCCATACGCACACAATCAATCAACAATATTAGCATCATTTTATTTGAAAGCAACCATTAGTAACACACCCATAAAAATCTAAATGCAACAAACTATTCCAAAACTGGATGGTGAGTCCAAAAAGTGAGAACACAAAACATCAATTAAAACTGATAATGAATTATTACCAAAGAAAAAATGCATCGCACTACATCATCAAAAAGCAAGCCAATATAAAGTATACATCAAACTACATATTTTTCCAAAAAATTATAAAAAATAAGTTCAATACAGGCTATACACGACAAAAGCATGACATACCACAATGGCATTGTAATGTGCACTGTCTATGCGCAGTACAATGCATTTGTTCTTCCACTCATCAGCAACATAGAACATACGATCATACCAGACCCAACCTACAAAATTCTGAAGACTTGTGTCCGTTGTAATGTCATTGAAACTAGATGGAACAGGCATTGGCATTACAACTCCAGTCTGCACAATGCACAGCATATTAAATGTCATTATGTAAAACAACATTATTCTAACAGCACTCAGTATAACACAGTCATTTGTAATTCATGTCTGTGATTACAACTCTTACAGAACAAAATCATCTGCAGTGATTTAATCTTTGGAACCAAAAAAGTACCTATATTGAACAAAATGGCTAATTGTTGCAACAAGGCAAGAAACACATATGCTAAAAAGAACAGGTTTTTAGCTGACTGTACTCGGTATAGTCAGGCTATTGGTGAGCTCTGTAGTCTATCATTCTGATGACTGTTGTTTCTCTCTCTGTCTGTAACGTAAGTACATCGACTAAATGGTACATCATTTGCAAAACACAATTTCTGGCTGCATCCACATTCATAGAAACAGTTTCTTGCTTATCAACTAATACCAAAAGTTTGATATTTTTGATATTAAACAAGTAACTACAAGCACATGGCTAGAGGCAGTGTATGGTTGGCTATACCAAGTCAGATAGACTCTTGTTTGCAATGAGGCATGAAAGCAACTGATTACATACAGCCTAAGTCAATGACAGGTACTGTAACTAATATAACTGACAAGCACTGATACATTTTTTGCAATAAAACAACAAGCTTTCGATAGTTCGAACAAGCAAAGTAAGGTACCTCGGAGAGCTTCTTCAAATACCACTGCTGCGTCAAACCTTCACACCGACAATCTGATGCATCAGCTTTAAAGTTCCACATGCCGTCCAACAGCTGTATCTGCCTGGATTCCGACTCATGCGGGTATAGCATGCCGCGACCACGCCCACTCAACTCAATCGAACTTCCATAATCTAAAAACTGGCCAATACTGACCAGAACTAAATGTAGTACCAACATTGCTTCTGTGACAGTCACTGTATAAAAGATAAATTCTTATGCCAAATAACAAGAGGTTTAATTACATATATACGTTTTTATTTAACAGCACGACAATGTTTGTTTATATTTACATTCATAAACTTCCGGAATTTGTTGCAAGTATGTAAGTACGAACACTAGCTACTGTTAATCATGGTTAGTACGTATTTTGAGTTAAATTTTCTGTCCCATGGCTTATTGATTTATGACACAAAAACCATATTTCAGTAATTTTTATGTGCGCTTGTACTTTACTTAAAAGTGTAGTGTTTTATAATAAATAAAATAGTAAAAATGAGCCACAGCCCATCACTATTATGAATACTCTAATTTCTAACTCAAGACTCATTTTATTCAGTGCTAGAGTACTTCTGGTTCACCAGTGTATCGATTTTGTTGTTTATTTGTGCGTAAATTTGTCTTACAAAGATTCGAGATGAGGCCTGATGAGCACAAGAAGAAGAAAAATGCTGCATACAAAAAGAAGCACAATATTCAGTCAGGTAGCATGTCTGGCAGTAGCAGCCGAGAGAAGGACGGTTGTAGAATGCAACAACCTTCAGATGTTCGACAGCAAACTGATACTACCAGTCGGGTAAATAAATGTACACTAGTATTTCGCCATTGGGTGAGGTCAAGTTTTGCTATGACGTTGGGGCGAAATCACATGGTCACTTACTCGCAAATTTCCGATTTCACTTACGTTAATCAATTGCCAAAGATATCTAAAGTCCAAAAATGAAGAAATATTTAGGAACGTTTGACGCTTTTATAACTATTTGGCAATATGCCTAAATCATACATGTGCACGCAGTGCGATCTCTATGTCACAGCTGTTTACTTCAAGCATCTATCGACCGAGAACGATTATGACACCGCGATTGTACTGGATTTTAGTTATTTTAATTACAATTAAATGCGACTACAAACCCTAAATCTAACCCTAACCCTAACTCTAACATTATTTCGAATCCTAACCTTAAAACTAACCCTAATTCTTTGAGAACGATTATGACATCGATCGTACTGGATTTTAGTTATTTTAATTACACTTGAATGTGACTACAAATCCTAAACGTAACCCTAACCCTGTTCCTAATCCTAACCTTAAAACTAACCCTATTTGCTAATTCTACACATAAGTCTGAAGATCTAAACTTGGTCGTTCTCGGTTTTTATACGCCCGCATGTCAGATGTACTGTACATAATGTTTTATGTTATGTTACGTTTTATTAGCCAGTGTTTACGACTGCCATGACAGTCCAGTGCGATGTTTACGTTGATTTTGTGCGAAGTTCATGTTGAAGTTGTTAAAAGTCTGTTTTACTGTTCCAGAAAGTTAGTGTTTCCAAAACTCAAATGAAACCTCTGACAACAAAGATTCATGAAATGTGCAATAAGGTATGATTACTGCAAGATTTACGAGTAAGTGACCATGTGATTTCTCTAACTTTAGTCTAAGACTAAAGTCTTGACTTGACTTTGGTCTAAGCCCAAAGTCAAGACCAAACTGGACCTGACTTTGGTCTAAGCCTAAAGTCAAGTCTAAAGTCAAGACCAAAATCAAGACAAAAATCAGCTGGCATTTTCCAATGTTAACAGAAAACAATTATGCCTTAGCTGGATTAAACGGATGTCCCACTTCATTATTTGAGCATAATATTTACTTTTTGTCTAGTAAAATAAAGTGTGGTATTTGATAAATAACAGGCGTTTTTTTTACTTACTGCTTACTGCCAGTTACTGGCGTTAACTCAGCAGATGACACCTGCGTAAATCATAACATCATCGTTGGCTTGCATTGCTGAAAATATTGCACAAAATTCCTTTTTTTGTTTACAAAATGGCCATACACATAAGCAAATTAATATTGCACATATTACCTGATTAATATAAGTCCAGAAAGCACTTCTATAATGTTAATTAACTAATTGCATTAATGCAGTTATTCGACCGTTATGTAAAAAAAGATGAACGATCAGAACCGAAAGTCAAGTTTAAGTCAAGTCTAAAGTTAAGACTAAAGTCAAGCCCAGCTCGTAGATATCCCAAAGTCAAGACTTTAGCCTAAGACTTTAGTCTAAGACTAAAGTCTTAGTGAAACTTGACTTCACCCATTGTCTGCTGTAGCATTTGCATCACCAAGAGGGTTGCACAAGGGAATGGCGTATATTGCTTGAACAAAGTCAATATTTTGCTAGGAAACAATGGTTACATTGTACGGACTAGCACACTAGTGAGTGACTGGTGTAGATCATTTAGTGCTAGTGGAATGCGTTGTGTGATTTTACAGTGGACTCAGTTGAATCTTTCAAGAAATGTCTGGACAAGCACATAAACTCGGAGAGATGAGCAATAAAAGCTTCTGTTTTTAAGTTCATAATCTGTAATTGAAACTGAATTATTTGATGAGCATATCCTTGAACATTGGCAATATAAACCTACAATTTGTTTCGCTAATGACTTAAATATTGTGTTTAACAGAGTGAGGAGAAAGTCTATAGTCGGAGGAAGATAGAAAGTAACTGGGAGAAGTGTGAAGAAACAGCTAACAGCACCGAGGCCGAAGCTGGTGTGCATGCTGCTGATTATGGAGAACTGTTGAAGGCAACATGTATGTACTGCAGTTGGTAATCTTGCAGTTTCATAGTGCAAACTGATAAGCTGCATACAAGGATGAGTGTTAGGGCTCACATTAACTACTTAAGCCAGCGGCACACGAGCCGAGTGTTCGGCTGGGCAAGGAGGCCTGCACATCCGAGCAGGATGTGCAGCTCTAGTGACACATGACCCGGGTGCCCAGCCGGGAGCCAGCCGTCATCAGCAAAGAAGTTTTAATAATTGCTTTACATTTGTTATATGTGTAACGCAATGATGCATAAGTCACCTAAAAGTCCAAAGTGCATTTCTATTTCTTCCTTGGCTATCTCCTTTATTGCAATATTTTTGTAGTCTGTGATCTTTATATCCCAGAAACAAATGTGTGATTGATACAACTCTATCAACTTTTTTGCACATTCTCGATCCTCCCAGAAAGCAGCTTTAGTAGTACATACGAAGTACGGGTACTCACAATAGGAGGACAACATAATTTTAGATGACGTGTAAAGTGTAGGCCTACAAACAAATGAAATTTCTCTCAAAAACATGCTGTTTAACTTTATAAGTATGTAAATCGAAATAAAATTCTACGCTGAGTGGTGCCCGGGCATCAGGGTCTAGCAACACATGAGTTGTATCAATCACACATCAGCCACAAAAAGCATTGCAATGCAATGCTTTTCTATATCTCGTCGGGTGTCAGCAACGCACAAGCAGGATGCCTGGGCCAGGTGTCCTGGCCCGCTCAAAGCGGCTCATGTGTTGCTGGCTTTAGTGTGAACCAAACCTCTTACCCTAACCTAGGACTGCTTACATGTGCGATGACTGAAACTTGCCATGCTTGTAATAGCTTATAAGTTTCCGCCACTGAACTGCAAGATCACCCAACAATTTTCTGCTTGTCACATAACCATAGCTGCCAAGATCCAGAAATTGAACTGCGTGAGGTCACATGATCAAGTCCCCTTCCACATCCTCTGCCCTCTTTTCCTTTCATTCATCTTTTTTCCTTGCCTTTTTTTCGTTTTGCCTTCTTTCGTTTTTCCTCCTTCCCATTCTTTTTTTCAAAATCCAGCTGGGTACTTTGTAAAGTGCCTTAAGTTCCCCCAACAGGCGGCCAAAACATTTTTGTGCATTGTTAGCTCAGAAATAGCACCTAGTGAAAACAGTTTTTTGTTGCTTTGTGGTAGTGTTAGTAATTTATGCACATTATTTTGTATTGACCACTAGTGCCATCTAAAACTATATGTAACAGACAGAACTAGAGAAAGCACTCGGAGAGCGCAGGTACCTCTGCCAAGGCAAAGCTATTTGCCAGGTGGCATCACCATCTTCAGTTTGCTAGCGGTTCCCGTATGCCCCCTTTAACGCAATGGTAATGAAAATTTCAAAGTGATCCAGAATCCACGATTCCTGCTGGATCACCCTCAAAATTGAATCACTGGTAGTTTGTGCCATGCCTGACATACCCTCAAAATTTCAGAAAGATCCGTCCATAACTTTTTGAGTTATCTTGCTAACAGACAGACAGACAAACAAACAAACAGACAAACAAAAATCGGCAAAAACGTAACCTCCTTGGTGGAGGTAAAAATACAACTGCGTGACTGCATGAGATAAAACATTAATGGGCAGAAAAGCAAGAGTTGGGTAAAAATGCGCAAGACTCGTGCGCGATGCACAAGACTTGGCAGGGCTGCATAACAATGCATAACAAACAATACAAGGTAGTGCTGTATGAGTGATGATATCTGTTAATTTCAGAGCAACCAGTTAAATCTGATGATGTAGTGGTCTGTTATGTCTATTGTGGTACAGGTATGGTGAGGTCACAGTATCAGTATCCATCATTTGAAGCAGAGACGGAGCATGCCGACTCAGCCAGTGAGCAAGTTGCTGAGTTTCTGTCAATTGATTGTCAGCGTTTAGCACAGTCTGTGCGCTGCATACCACTGCATCACCGATTGCACATTGATGAGTCAGTCTTCAATGTAAGTTTTTCCTAACTATTTTTATCAAGCTGTTTGATAGAGGTTAAAAGGTTATGCATTTCAGAACTTGTACAAAAAGTTTTCAAAATTTGTACAAACTGACTTACTGTAAGGGTCCACAACCTGTCACGGGTTGAGATATTCTACTGTAGTGTGACCAGCACGTTATAGGTAGATAAATCTATGTTTTGCTTGTTAGCTGTTCATTGTTGGGAATTTGCTGTATTTCTAACATGACCAGAATTTTAAAACATAGATTTGGTGGATAATCTATGCAAAAATATTTTTCAGTATTTTTGTTAATATCTTAATATGCCAATCTTTGTGTGGCTCCTAAAATTGTTGTTGGCATTATTGGCAAAGTTATTGCTTGTTTTGATAATACAGATTTATGGTTATTAATCTATACAGCTGTGCTTGTTTTTCGGTGAGCTGTTTGCTTTCTGCTGCAAAAAAATCTATCAACAATAACATGAATGTAGTGATGAATGTTTGATTATTCTAGCAATGCTGTTGTTGCTGGTTGTTTTGTGTCTGTGACAAGAAGCTGTTCTTCTGTTTTTGCAGAAATCGGAGATTGCTTCATTCAATGCTGCTGCACTGGACGATTTGTCACAATACGAACCAACTAAAGCCGATGTTACATCTACATGCAGTCATATGCCAAATGCAGAGACTGTCGAGAGTTGTCAGTGTGACAATGACTTGAGGCCACTGCAGTCAACAGCATTCAGTACTGATTGTCAGCATCGTTCTGATGCCTCGTCATCATCAGCTGCAGCAACAGCAGCAGCAGCAGCAGTGTCATCTGATCACACGAAGAATGTAGATTGTTGTAAACCTGCAAAAACTCTGTCACAACTTGAGGATGAACTTGACTCACTCTTGTCATTATGAAGCACTTCTAGTCACAGTCACACTCACCCATCTCTTATGCTTGTAAATCCATTCTGTCTTGCTGCTAACAGTAAGCCTGTTAACATGTAGTATGTTCTGTCACAAGCAAGTTATGATGTCGACTGACATCATGCTGAAAGCTGTATGGACTTCCTCATTTGAACTGAAAAATGGCACACCAGTTACTATGTTTACGGGCAACATTCACAGTATTTCATTTTTACATATTTTCATGTCCGCCAAGTGAACGTAGTGAACATTGGAGGAGATTAGGAGATTGGTCGTTTTGTCTGTCGTTCTGTGTGTGTGTGGGTGGGTGCGTGCATGTACATGATGACTAATAATAGCAATGACGTCATTGCACCGACAGCGCAAGCAGCAACGCTGGCTGTTACATTAACCTGCCTCCCCTGCAGCAAAGTGACACTTCCTTCTACCTCCCCTTTTCTTGTGTTTACATCACTTCACTTGGCAGAGATATGCACTCTCACATGCGCCTTCTAGTTGTTTTTGAGTTAGGATGCTCTGTCATAGGACATATGGGTGGACTGGCAAGATGTACAGTGCAGTCTGTTTGGACGGCTGGCCACATATAAATGTTCACAGTATCCAGAATGTGTCACGTAATAATGGATTGTGCAGAATTGTGATAGCTCTGTCTGAGATCCCGCTTGCAAAACATATACATTTTTAAAGTTTGATATAACTTTGTGTTAATGAATGACAGTTTTTATGCATTCTAGCAGATTTTGCAGATATTACTTGTCAACACTGTGCACTCGATCTGTACAAGTTTACTTCCTTATTCAGCAAGTCATCAAAAGTCCTAAGATTTTTCCTAATCCTTTATGCTCATAGGCCTGGAAAGTGCAGAAGAGGAGTTCGATCTTGGGTAATTATTATGGAAATTGTAGTCAAATGGCTTTGAACTTCATTGAATTTTTGTGTTTGATGCATTGGTCAAAAACTGATTGTATTTCAGCATGTAACAACGATACTACTTTGAAGTACTGGCATTTGTTACGCGTGCATATACCTATACGTATTTTGCAAGTATTTTATGTAATTGGTCAGGTGTTTAGTTGCATGGCTTTTGTCTCTATTTTTGCAGTTTTTGCATTTAGATAATTTTCTATAACTATGACCAAAATCTCACTAGTTTTTTAATGGAATAATCCTTGGGGAAAAACGAACATTTCAATGTCCATTTTTCCACAGTCTGGTTAAGTCAAATATTAACACAAAATGCTAGCCAAAGTTATGTCCGTGTGACTAGTTAGAGTGAGATAAATTGGTGTCACAAGCATCAGTTTAGTCAGCAGACAGTGCGATACAAGTGATAATGGTAGGGCTGCAGAAATTAATTGTTGATTGATTAATCGTCGAAAAAATAATTAATATTTTTAATGGATTCTGTGCATTTTCAGTCGGATGTTAACCACAGTAAACAACAATGTTGGCCACTTATTTCACATAGTGCATGTGATCAAGTTTTGTACTTGAATGGTGTTATTTGAATAATTTGCCTTTTGCCATTTTTCACTACACAGTTTATGTGCTGCGTCATCGTCAGCAGTTTTGCTTCAGTTTGCAAAAGATAACAGCAACGAGTAGAACCTTGAATTCTGCAGTTTTCGCTCTTCCGACTGACTACAAAAATTAGTCAAAAAATAAATGATTAATTTGTAGAGAATTTTTGCCGGGTTGCAGCTTTAAATAGCAGTGATGACGACGACGACGACGATGACACTACATGGTGAATTGATCGTGACACTTGATGATGAAGCACAGTCGACAGTCGTGAGTCAGGTCAGTCGAGAGCGCGGCAGATGACTACAGGGCAGTGTGCGTGGTGCACGATGTAGTCACTAACACTGCCCATGATGGTGCGTCGCACGCTGCCCAGACCCCTCGTTCCTACCACTATCATCGTCACCGCGTCGTGCTCTGCCGCCCTGCAGATCACCTCGCCAGGCTTGCTGCCTCCTTCCGACTTCACGAAGCCGCATATCTGTATCACACATGCAGTGCACATATTCACAACAGTAATCCCATTCATTAATTTATCAAATTGATTTAGCCGATTTCAGAATTATTTCACTGTGTGCGAGATCAGTGGTAAACTTGCAAATAAATTATCGTTGAAGACCTCATTGCGCAGTACAGTAAAATATGGACAGTTTTGGAATACTGAAAGTTACTTTTAATTCACTTATTCTGAAGCTGATTACATTTCAGAAGGTATTGTAGCGACGAGTTTGAGACGCAATGGGATCTATAGTGATAGCTTAATTGCATAGCAAATCCACTCCAGATAGGCTAGCCTATATGATAACCTGGGTTCAAACTAACTAGGCTGTAGGCCTAGTCGCTATAGGGGCCTACAGTATAAGTTACTGTATACTGTCATGAGTCTGAAACATAGTTTAATCGTATAGGCTGCAACCTTTGTCGAAACTTCTGCATGAGTAATCTGCATTGCAATCCTTTACCTGAGGAGTTGACAACGAATGCACTAATGTTGTAAATGTCGAGAACAACAGTTAGCCTAGGCCTATATTTTGCATCACACAATAGACAACAAGATTTTAAAATTCTCCAACGTTTAACAAAAATGACACAAAATTACGCAATCATTTTTTATTACAAATAAAACAAAAGCATTATTACGATTCTTGCCATACGTTTCAGATGCGATACCGCTCAATAAACGTATTCTTACGCTGTGCTCGACGATCTTTTCGTTATACTTGTCTTCCAGTTCTTTGATTTTGGAGTACTCTTTCTTGACAGCGTCGTCGAACGCGCTTGAAGACAAGTACATCACGCCCTCTGTACATTTACAGTAAAGGTGTAGTAGGCCTATAGCTCTTTATACGAAACCCATCTCAGAGCTACGGAACGTCACTTGCCGTATGGGATCACACAGTGTTACCTGCCACCCGACACAGGTGAACGCGTCCAGCCTTAACCCCAGACAGATAGGCTGGTACTCGATTTACCTACCCCGCAGGGATGAAAAGCTGAGTTGAGCTAGGCAGCTGGTTTCATACCATGATGGTTTACCTGCCCATCGCGGTACTAACCTGGCCCGGCCGGCGTACAGTAACTTGGTTGATCAGACACAACGCGTTACCGCTAAGCCACGCCGCCAACCATACGGGAAAATATGCAAAGTAGCCAAACGAAAGCATCAGAAAGTCGATGGCTTTAAACGGCGAAAATGTCAGTGATTTTCCACCAAGCAACTTTAGCACTTCTTACCTTCACAATCGTGCTGAAATAATTATTTAAACCATTTTTGCAAATGTTCTGGCGTAAAACATTTACAAAGTGTTTCGGATGTGGTTAGCCTACGTGAAAAATAAAGCAAACTAAACATTTTTACTTTTACGCACGACAGCATCTAATTCTTCGCGCGTCTTAGCTATCGTTGAGGCATCTGTCCGTCTGCGTGTCCGTCACACTCTACTGCCCTATAAAAACAGTGCAAGCTAGGATCACGAATTCTTCACTGTGGGCTACCACAAGGACTAGTTTTTGTGACAAAATTTTGTGCTGCTGGGTAAAGGGATTCTTCTTGAACGAAAACGTCAAACAGGGGTATACCGCTAAAAGTAGTTATTTCATCGCTATTGGGTCGTCTATCGTAAAAACAGTTGCAGGTAGATACAAAATTGCTGCTTGACACAACAAGCACTAGCCTAACGACGAGCTTTCCGAGGGTACCCGGTATAATAATCGGTGACCTTAAACGATCTTGAACTTCAAAATACAGGGTGCGGCAGAAAAAAAGTAGCCCCCTAAAGTTTTTTTGCTGTTTTCTCAGCAACCGTTTAGCATTTTAATCTGAAAATTTACTTATTTATTTACTGAATTGTTCTACGGCTAAGTGCCAAATAAAATTTGATTTCATTGAAAAATGACGAAGTTATAGAT
>Ga0209454_1001473_pt1 | contig 14776 bp, 8 predicted proteins | sample WorMetHERISLAND1_2_FD_187400 | JGI IMG/M metagenome (GOLD analysis project Ga0209454, IMG submission 187400) | Marine gutless worms symbiont microbial communities from Max Planck institute for Marine Microbiology, Germany - Olavius geniculatus... | ecosystem: Host-associated > Annelida >...
TCTCAGTATCTCTCATTTCATTTTTCTTTTAAACATTTCAGTTCTTTTTAGTTTATGTGCTAGATTAAACTGACAGTGTGTTTGTCAGTTTTTGAGTGCAAATTTTCCATTGTATTGTATTGTATTTGTTGTATATCATCATCACGAACAGATTAACGTGGTATAAGTGCAAACTGCACTGCAAGAACACGTTATAACTCGACAAAAACACATAAAAAACATTAAAATGAAAACCAAAAAAACAAAAGGATAAGACAAAAACACGGATAATCCATGCAGACCGTCACACGCCATAATGATCGACGGAATAAAAATGTCAGTGATGTGGCAGATGTCACAGATAGACCCTACCGATGAAATAATTTAAACAGCATATTGAACAGGAAACCACAGACTATGCTAGTGTATGGCAGCTTCTGTAGACAGTTATAAGCGTTTTCTGTAGATTTTTCCTCGATTTTATTACAGCGATATTATTCGAACAGAACTCAGAAAACGAAGAGCGTCCATTAGCTGTCAGAAAACTCAGTAGCCTAGAGTGACGTCAAGAGGCGTGGATCTCTTGGGCCTAACTGAACTTAGGTCATAGCGATTTCCTGGCTACAAGCTGTAGCCCCAAAAATGTAAACACACTCTTAGGCTCCACCTCCAGGCCAACACAAGACTCAGAGGAAGCCTTTTAAGGAACTACAACGATACCGTTCGTAGCCTTAGCCTACTGCTACTTAATATTCAATTTCTTCCCCAGGCTACCACCAGGAACTAAGTTTAGCCATGACCTTCACCTTAGCAAAGCTCAGACAGCTAGGAAAAGTCCAAAGTAAATATTTTTTATAAGCAGCTGACGTCCCAACAGCCAGGACGCCTCGCTATACCAAACATCCAGCACCAAACGACCTTTGAGAATACTTTTCCTACAATAACAGCAACCTATTAGCTATTCGTTAAATTAGCATCCATCCACTAGCACACGGATAGGCTATATGGCTGTTTAGTTAGTCTATCTTTGCATGTTGTCTCTTAAATATTCCTGTTTCTAACAATGTCGATATACTACAACAAAATAAATCTAAATCGGTGATACAGCAACAAGCTGAGACTGACACTGTCAAATTAGTTGACATTACACCTTGACAACAGACGTTAATCACTCAAGTTACCTGTCTGCGCACATGCCATGACGTCACGCTGACACATGACTGACGGTATGGCGTGCTTCTGTATCGGTGTCGGACGTTCGTACCTCGATAGCTTGATATTCCGCCCAATCACGTCGCCGAAGTCGATATGACTGAACTATAAACACAACAGTGAAATGAAATATCTATGCACGTAAGAAGACTGCAAATGACGAGCGAAAATGTCGGCGTCGAGTGCAGTCATGTATGCGGTCGTCCGTCCGTCCAATTGTCCAGTGTTCACTCACTCAGTTATATCCTGTTTACACGATCAAGCTGGCTCAACGAGCTGCTATATGTTAGCTGAACGAGCCAGCTCGATGTTTGCTTGATGATTGCTTCGTGTGGGCTATGCCTTATGCATGCTTCATATTTGCTCGATGTTTGCTCGATCGTGTTAACGGGATATTACTCACTGACACTGACTGTTAAGTATAGGGCTAGCCACAGTTACGCCTCGCTTGCAGTTGGCACCCGAGGCCCCTGACGCGCCTGACCGGACAAAGCGTGAACATCCACATCCAACGTATACATCATTTACTGGAGGTTTTCAGTGACTGTCTGGTGACCTATAACTTTGATGTTTTGAAGTAGAAATTGGCATGCCCGTAACACCTGCCATGCGAAGCTAAAACTTTTATAGGCCTATTGTCATTTTCACACCGCTTTGTTTTTGAGTTAGAAGAGCATACTGGACAGAAGGACAGACAGCAGAACGAACGGATGAACGGACGGACGGACGGACGTGCAAGATGCTTAATGAGGCCTACGGGACGACCGCATAAAAAGTAATAATAACTAGAAAGCAGTCAGAGCCCGTACACCTCCGCCAAGGTAATGTTGTTCGCTATGTGGCAGCACCATCTTCGATTTTGCAGCGGTTTCCCTTATGCCCCATTGAAAGCAAGGGTAACAAAAATTTCAAAGTGATCCAGAATCTAGGATTCCTTTCGGATCACCCCCAAAATTGAATCACTGCTAGTTTGTGCCATGCCCGACATACCCTCAAAATTTCAGAAAGATCCGTCCATAACTTTTTGGGTTATCTTGCTAACAGACAGACAGACAAACAAACAAAGTTTGGCAAAAACATTACCTCCTTGGCGGAGGTAATTATTTTTAAATTACTGCTGAGCCGCTAACTCAGCAGCCAGGTGTCAAAAGCAGAATCTATTGATCACCAAACAGAACCTTTGCATCACTGCACAAAAGATAACGCAAAAATGCATGGAGTCTGAGAGCTGCAAATACCAGAGATGTTTTGTGGTTATCATCATCAACCATTAAATCATTTATTCGATTTCAGATGACAACAGAACAACAGACATTAAAAATATACAAAGCAATGGAACAGAAGTAAAATTCAAGACATCCTTTGACATCTCCCTATAGAAGATAATTTAAAAAAAAAAAAAAACTTGGAAGTACAGGTAATAAACCGGCAGTGTTTAATACGTACACTGTCGATGTGTCCTGGACAGTTTTCTCCGCTAACTTCTACTGGTATATCATCGTATTTGTCAAAGTTGATACCGGTGTTGTTCACTCCGAACAGATCGCTGCAGTCCAACGTCACAAACGCATCTCAAAACAACATGTACTTTTATGGCCAATTTTCACACTTACAACGCCGACGCGATTCAACTCAACTCAACTGCTCAGCCACGACGTGGTCTGCGCACAGCAGTGTGACGTCACAATGCTAACGATGTCACTGCAACTCACTCAACATTTGAGTTGAGTTAGTGTGAGTACCAAACCATCCCTCATACCTGGTGGAGAATACGGGCTAAAATCATTTGAATTTTCGAACTTGGACTTTTCGAAATTCAGTAATCTTTCAAATTAAAAATAAAATTTACCTCTTTATATTTTATTTCCTAGGGGGAGGGAAAATGTATAAGTTAACGTCAGCTAGAGTTAATAGCAGCTAGCAGCTAGACAGCAGCTGGGCCGACGCAACGCAGCAGCTGAATATCGTCGACCTGTTGTCAGTTGCCGCTCTGATCTTGCAAGTGAATAAGACGAATAAATGAATAAGTGAATAAATGTGAGCACCGCACTTCTTTGTGAACGACTGTGTCAGTCTTATTCTTTATGTCTCACGGCCCGTCATCTCTCTCATAGGCTAGCCAAGCGAGACTAAAGAGAAATAGGAAGCACCAAAACATCCTTCACACATAGTATGCCCTAGTGTGAATTGGCCATTACATTTCTGGCAACAACTGAACAACAGTAACCAGTGACAGCAAAACTGTTATGGAGTGGGGGCATGCAAAGCGGTGTGGGGAGGAGCCGTAAAAATCACATATCATTATCTAAACTAAATACTCAGTTTGGATGTAACCAAGCAAGTAAGTAAGTTAATCTTCTACTGCATGAAACAAACGTAAATGCAAAAGATGGACCAGCCGAGGCCCACGGGTCTGGAGAGCGGGCTACTACAACAACAACAACAACAACAACAGGACGTAACGCTTAATAGGCTGGAGTTTTTCTCGCCAGGTAAGAAAATGTTTAGACAGTGCTCATATTAATAAATTTTGTTGAAAATATTCCGGGCAAAATTATCAAAAAAGCTCAAATACTATCACTATAAACTAGCTGAAGAAACCAGCACGTGTGGCACAACCTCTCTGATTTTTCGCTAGAAGGCTGTGTCGACGTTGACCATTCAGTCATTCTGCCAACGTCCGACATTCGTCGTCGCGGCCTGTAACCAGTGGCAGCACCAGTAGCAGCAGGATGCCGATGAGGTCCTTCACAGTCGCTGGAGTGCCACTCGTCCATGCGCCCATCACTGCCCCATCTTCTGCTGATTGCCTGTGAAGTCGCTAGGATCGACTGCTCCTGGGAGCCATGTGACCGACTGTGTGCTGGTACGTCCAGCTCTTGACACGTTACGTCAACACAACGATCACGACCTCCACTCGGACTGCGACCTTTGCCCATCTGCACTCCTCGACCTCCCCTGAGTAGCAGAGTAACACCAAACTCGATTTGTTACATTTTAGCTCAACAAAAGCAATCATCTGACTAGTTCTGCAAAGTTAACAATAGATGTTGGGCGCTTAGGCTAGCAAACGGTCGAATAAAACGGAAGAAAAACGGAACAAAAATTCAGTGTAAAATGACGACAGTAATAAAATGGGGCAAAATAACATGTCACACGTAAATTGAAAAGTTAAGATAATTATCCTGAATACCATTTCCAGTTTGGGACGTTCCATGACATCTATTTAAAAAGTGTACTGTACCAAGAAATCTATTGTTTCAGTAACCACTGCAATCATTTCAACAGAAAGTTGCAATGACAGTTATCTTGTACATTTAATACTAAGAACAAGTTGAGATAATTTCGACAGAAGTCATGCTATAACAAATCACCTCGAACTTCCTCGATTATTTCCATACTCCGTCTGGTTTCGTTCCGCTCTTGCTGAAAACTGTTTCCGTCCAGTTGTGTGTTGTTTCCCCACACGACGCCTAACGGCGCCTTTCCCCGTCCACTCCCTGGAACCGCTTCCAATGTCCATGTGCACGCGGTCTGCGCTCCAGCTACGACCTCTGCACACAAGAACGACGAAATTTCACAGACCCATGCATCGCCGTCTGTCAATTTCTCGGTTCACGTCGTCACGGTCGTAATTTTTTCACTGGACAAAGCTGTAGCTAATACATTACTTACGTCGGCACTTCTGCGAGCTGAAGCCTGAAAATTATCCTGTCAGTAATCCGAGTTGACTAATTGCTCCAACAAGACTGCTTTAGCATATGAATGTTAACTATATTTTTTCTTTTGACGACACGCAAACGGTCACGAGTTTTACTGTTTAGCTGAAAAAGTGATGACTCAAATTTTAGTAAGCATATTCAAACGCTTACAGCGTAATGTTTACATGTGAAAAACGTTGTGCAAGTTCACTATGAAAGGCAGAAGGCAAACCCTGGTGATGTGATGTTAGGACTTCTCCGGTCATAGAGCGGCGGCGGTGGTTCAACGTTTCTTCTGTCGGCCTGCCTGCCGCCCGGATGACTTCCACGACGCTTCGTCCTGGAACACGTCCTGGCGTCCTCCAGTTCGTCGTCCCATTCACGTGGTGATGAGAACGTGGAACTGGCGTCATCGAAGTCCGTAGAGTACTCCGACTGACAGTAGCGACCGCAAACTTCACCTCTGCGTCACACAGGTGGATCGGTGTCGGACTTATAATCAAGAGGTTGTGGGTTCGACTCCCGGTCGGGTCGCTATCAAGCGATTACGTACTACTTAGACGGGTGACTGTCTGTAGACAGGTAAACCATCCAGGTATATAACCAACACCGAAGTCAACTCAGCCTTCCATCCCTCCGGGGTATGTAAATCGAGTACCGGCCTATTTGGTTGGGGTTAAGGTGGCACGTTCACCAGGTGTCGGGTGTGCGGTAACACTGTGTAATCCCATGCGGCAGGTGACGCTCCGTAGCTCTTAGATGAGTTTTCTATAAAGAGCAGTACACCATCTTTAACAGCGCACCACTTGTCATCAGCAGGCTGAATTGCAAAGAAAAATGGCTGGGGTTGAATGTTCTGGCTATTGCGAGTCTGTTCAAAATTATGACGAAATTCGTGCCTAGAGTGCGTATAACTGAAGCCCCAACAATAAGCTGCTATTGTATCGCGGGCGGGGGCCAGGAAACAACGAGTTCAATGAGTAAATAAAATATGCCCCGTTTACACAATCGAGATCGAGCAAACATCGAGCAGGCTCGTCCACCTAACATATAGCAGCTCGTCGAGCTAGCTCGTCGAGCCAGCTTGATCGTGTAAACGGGGTATTAATCAACGTCAACACTCGTGTTTTTAGCGATGGTCAACTATGCGGCTATCTTAAAGGCCGCATTATGCGTCTTCCAAGTCCATCTCTCCATACGTGTCATATACGAGCTCTGAAGTCAAAAACGAAAAAGTGCGTAAAACAAAATTGTTTCAATCCTTGAATTCATCAGGGCAGGAGAAACCCCGAGTGCAGACTGATGTAAATAAATTTCACTGTGACGTACCTGCCAAGAGAATTGAATCGTCGTCCTTCAGAATCGGAGGCATAATTATACCACGGAGAAACCGACTGCCTGGGTAGACTGCCATAAGTCACGTGATCTGATTCGTAGCCTACAACAAAAGCAGCGATTTTATCCCCAAAAAACTCTCATCAATCTGAGACATTGGGTTCATTAAATTGCAACCATATTCTTAGTGTAAAAATTATTTAAACATAGCTTACTAAACAATAAATGGGTGTTACTGGTTACTGTAACTACCGCCTATTCATCTGAAAATCACAAATAGTCATCAAATCAAAAAAAATTCCAGCATGTAAATGTTGAATGCTGACACGTTGCGTTTGTAAACTGTAACTGTAAAAGCTTAAAATTACAGCATTAGGCCTATACAAGTTGATCTGCAGCTGTTCCCCTTTTCAGACAATTTTTTATTGGACATAAATTATAACTTATCAAAAACTACCAACCAGCCAGTAGAAAATTGAGAAGAAGAGAAGGCACTTACCACACTTCGAGTAACAAGCATGTTGTGACGGTAACGTAAACGAGGTGTATGGCTGGAAACCAGCATCTGACAAAAACGAAACCAATTAAACCGTTAGTAATTACCGATATAGAAGCATCAGCTGACTGATAAGTTGATAAACCAAAATCGACCTACAGATTGGAGATCATGCATAAACAGAACATCTAGGCCTACATGGACTGGCTTGTAGGCATACACAAAAAGTACGTCACCACCAAATTTAATAACATCATCAACTATATAGAGAGCACTCGAATCTTTAATTTGCATACTTAGCAGCAAATATGCAACAAAGTGACTATCAGGCAACAGATCATTTTAAAACTTGTAATGCTTCTTGAAAACACAACGGCATATAAAATCTGAGGCGCGTCCAGCAACTTAGCGGCTACGAGATTTTGGCTGCGATACACTGCTAGCCACTACGATTTTTCGTCAGACAACAATCTACGTTAGCGGCTAGCGCAGACGAACTTGGCGTCATATTTGTCCACTAAAGATGGCTGTTGCTGCTTGTAATAGGGGAGTTTGGAGTAAAAACAGTAATAAAAAACGATTTTCCATTAATGTTATTTTAAACCTATACCGTACGGTGACACATTTAGATCAGTGATTTTCAACTTTCATCCAAACGCTTAGAAGCCCGGATGTTGGCCTAAACTGTAACGTAGGCTCGAAGCGGCTTGCCGTAGCCGAGTGTCCAGTAGCGTAGCAGCTACAGCCAGGCGCTCATAGCCGCTAAGTTACGAAGTCTGCCGAGTGCAGCTGTCAAACGTTAGACATACAGCATCTAAAGCCATGGATGCAAACCTTGGACTACTAACGGCGGGTTTTTGAGCATCTGCGACGACAGAACAACTGGAGACGGGAAGCAGCCTGGGAAAGAAGGCGCAGCATGAGGACTTGTCGGCATTGACACCGCAGCTGCAGGAATATAACTCGCTTTGTCTGTCCACATACAAACCCGTGACAAAAATCACAAAGTGTTTAGTACAGGTTATGATTGTCTGGAGGCTAAGAAAAAAGATTATGAGAGCTGTTCAGTGCTGCATTCTATACAAGCAGTTCTTTGACGTGTAGGTAATTTCTGCGGACGTGCTGGTTTTAGTATTACAGCTATGTAAAGCGCGTCTCTGTGGCACGATTGTATGTCCGTCTGTCCGTCCGTCCGTCTGCCCGTAATGGATGCATTGTGGTTATGGCTAAACAATGCGAGATGGGGCCTAGGTTGCTACTGATCACTAATAGGAAGCTGCATTATTGGCTTTCAAATGACATAAAAAAATCATTGACCTTGGATGACCCTGAAAATCAGCACTGCAACAGAAACTGTATAGACTGTAACGCGTCTTCCCTAGTAACAGCTGGGCTTTCATGTCTTATATGTACGGCTAGCTCGTTTCAGTGGCAGTTTGTACGTTTGTGTATTTTCTCTTCATTGGTATAAGCTTACAAGAGAACGATATGTCACACCACACGCGCACCTTGATAATAGAGCTGAAACATTTGGGGGATCTGTGTAAAGTGTGGAACGGACTGATCAATGTAAGGCAGTTGTAGTGGCGGTGGCGGCGGAGGCGCTGGTCCCACGGTGAACTGTTGAACTCCAGCCATAGTCTGGCCTGCAATACACATCCACAAATCTCATAACGACAGTGACAAACCCTGTACATGACGACAACAGATAGCGATCAGACATCAGCAATTTACTCCTAACTGTCAGATTAAAGTCACCACAGACAATCCTCACAAATGTGCTCTCAATGTCATACCGGGTAGTAATTATCTGCTGAAATATTTTGCATTAAAGTCGATAAAAAACGGAAATGACTGAGACTGAAACTAAACGCAACAGCGTCAGCAAGTTAAGTATAGTCGGTAATTGTAACTCAAAAAAGGCCATCTGCATAGTCAGAAAAATAAAAGTGATCTTAAATTAATAACTGAGCCATGAGAGTGACTGGTGTCGAGCGAAAATACACAATTATTAATGTCACTATAACCGGCAAAAACTTTACCATCGACAGCACAATTTTCGGCGAGATGCTGTTGATAGTCGAACTCAGGCGGCTGATATGACATCTGCAAGGAAACCAAAAACACACTCAATACGATTACAACTGATAATAACCACCACAAAGTGCCTATCACGGCTTCAGCGCGTAGACGTTGACGCTACTCACCAGCAGCACGTTCAATAACCGCCTGACTTAGAGCGACGCACTGGCTGTTGATGTGTCGTTTCAGTTAGTTGACGTACGATCTTAAAATGCATACGATTAGTGTTAAATAAGCAGTGGCGTAGACAACGAAGAAAAAGGGCAGGGGCCCAGTCCCCCGCAATCCTCCAGACAAAGCATAAGCATACGTTTAAACTGCACTAAATTTTCCAATTTGGTCAATTCATTCTCGAGAAAATTACTAAAACTGTTGCTACCAGATCTCATCTTTTAAAGCTAAAATGCACCAGATTCGATTTCTGCTGGGGCTCCGCCCCAGACCCCACTGGGGGAGCTCACAGCGCTCCCCCAGGCCCTCTAGTTGGATTTTAGGGGGTCCTACTTCTAAGGGAAGAAAGAAAAGGGCAAAAGGGAATAAAGGGAAAGAAAGGGAAGGCGTAAAAGGGGGAGGAAAGGGAGGGAGGACAAAAAGGGAAAAAGAGAAGAAGGAAAAACGCCCCTCCCAACTGAAATTTTTGGTTACGCCACTGTGAATAAGTAACAAATTTTCATTTTTCAACGATTTGCAGTGTCACTGATTTTCGGAGCCAACGCATGCGCTACTCCAGTACGAAATCATTGTTATACGGCCAAACTATGCGACGTCTGCATTTCACAAGGTAGTGGTGTACAAGATCGGCCAATGTTTCGTGGAGCTAATCCAGAAATAAAACTGGCTTGTTTTTTGAGACACAGTGTATTATAAGACGACCTAGAGCTGATACAACATACGGCAAAACGTTTTAGCGTATCATAGGCCCCTCTCGTGCAGTCGGCTTACCACATCGCACCACACGCGACATGCAGTAGAACTACATGCAGCTGAAACAGGATGCCTACCGGCTGAATCAGATTCTTAACGTTCATGCTGTGCTCGTCCGCCATGTCGTCCCAGCTTCCAGGTCGCCGTCCAATGGCCAGAAAAAACACGTTCTTCCGCGACTGTACGACAACGAGCAACTAACTTTTCAGGTTACTCTTGTCTGCAGATGCGAAGGCGGCCGCGGCTAGCGGCGGCCTACATGGGTTGATGCGGGATGCGGCTAGCAGGACTAAGCTTAGGCTACCGCAGCAGCAGCAGCCGCTGCAGCCGTAGTGCGCAACTGACGGTCGACGGCCAGCTCCGAGTTATCAGCTGTTTGGCCGAGCATGTTTTCGGCGCTCAAGACCTATAGCTGCATGTTGCACTTGCTTCATAGATCATTATGACGTACGTGCTGTTCCTGGGCCTGTAGGTTGCTGTGTGAACTTTAGTGCCTCGTTTACGGTCACTGCAATCATCAGCCGACATATCCCGTAGGCCTATGTTAATCTGTGGCGCCGTTTGGAGCGAGTGGACCAGAGCGACAGGTCATCAGAGATCGAGGACGAAGTCTTTTGTCGAGTGGACCCAGCCATTGCAAAATTCAATAATGCATAGGCCTAAAAGAACATTTTGCATCCATCTATGCAGGGGCGTCTATTCCCCCTTCGGCACACTACGCAAGCCCCCCTCCTTCAACGTCAACCATCACCCCTCAACGCCAAATTCAAAAGCGGTGATTTTCTGTGAGCATTGGGGATGTATAGGGGCCCCCAACAGGGGCTAAGCCCCTGGTGAGGGTTCGGAGGCAAAGCCCCCAAAAGCTGAACCTTTTAAATAAAAGGCTAAACAGTTTAAAAGCCATTTTTGCATTGAGATGTTTAGACAGTCGCTTAATCAAATTCAGTGCAATTTAAACAATAAGGGCAAACAAGGGTGGCGCTACATATTTAAAATAGCCTAAAGCTACTGCGAGCGAAGCTAGCAGAAAAAATGAGCTGTTGTATGCAAAGACGTCGCATTAAACTAACTTGAAATGCACGGTTACAACGTAAAACTAAAACTTGATCGTTTGTTGAAGGGACAGCCTCTGTGTTGTCCCCTTGTCCAAATATTAAAGGGGATATATATCCTTTGTCTTTTATCTCCCACCCCCTGAATCGCCGCCCATGGTCGATTCGATTCGAACTCCTCGCGCATCAAATAATTAGTCCAATGCTGCGTTCCCCCAATGACAGGCATGGGTGCCCGTAGAAAATTTTCTAAAAGGGAAGAAAGTGTGGCGTCGAATGGAATGGGGAATGTGAGGCGCATTTCTCTCCCGAGACCTATTAGAGGATGGGGAACATCGTAAGATCTCCTAGTGCCGAGATCGAATTTAGTGTAGGCCTATTGTAGGCCTACCCAAGCCTATCCTTGTCAAGTCTTTTTTTCCCGAACTTCCTTTCCTTTTTTCTTTGTCTCTTTCTCTTTCAGCTATAAGCCCTATACTTTTACTCTTTCTTACATTAAAGTTTTTCTAACTGAAAGGCTTTCTTTTCCGCTTCTCTTTTTCTGAGCTTCTTTTAGGGAGCCTAATTTCAGTCTTGATGCAGTAGGCCTATAAAGTTAGCCTATAAACCTTTAAATGGTGTCATTGAAAGAGTGTACAAACCAACACCACTGAACTGAACTGAACTAACATGCAAACGAGTTCTGAACTTTTGACCACTATATGCCACATGCGTTCGTCTTCAACCAATCCGCGTTCGACAGCCTGCAGTTCAGTTCAGTTCGTTCCCTATAAACAGGGCTTACAATGACACGAAATTTTGAATAGGTTTACGAGCATAGGTATATATGCCTATACGATGAGTTTTGCTGATTAATTTGTGGTGCACTGATATGATATATTTGATACCGACCTCTTGACCTTAAAAGTTAGGCCCCTAGGCCTACGGCTTACGATATGCCTACCGCAAAGTTAAAATGTTTGCATGCTATCGACGATCGAGCTTTGTGGCAAAATTGTAGCCTAGGCCTATGTCTAGGCATTGTAGGCTTATTCAGACACCGGCCCAGTAGAATTTTGTCGACATAATTGTCGCGTCGAATTTTCATGGCGTCGAAGTCGTCAACTGGCCAGTCACGCGTCACCGTCGATTTTTTCCCGCGCCGCCGCTATCGCATTTGATGTCCGGTTTTTTGACACAGTCACTGAATTTTTTCAGTGTTCATTTTGTTAGGATATTTCAAAGTTGTCTTAAGTTTGGAAATGAGAGACTCTTGGCGTCTTGGGGGAGAAGGATGAAGATGACGAAACGATGGGTGGGGTCTACTTCAAACATTTCCCTCTTTTTCGAGATGTGGGGTAAGCTTATAGGTATCACTCTCAAAATTTTAAAATTCCGCCTCCCGCGTTGCAATTGCCGTCGAAAAACTGCCATGCTGCGCCGTGGGGAAAAATGCGACGCGTCAGAAGTAAAGGGAAAAAAGGTAAAGGTCGTCAATTTGTATAGCGCTGAAGCAGTTTACTTCTCACGAAAGCTTTAGTTCACTTAAACCGTTAAACGCTACACAAGATGTTTGAAATGTCCGATAGGCTACATATCTCGACGCAAGTTGAGAGATGGCGCTATTCGTGTTGCTGATAACTGAATAGTGGACGGCGTGCCGTGCAGTCCAGTCGGCCCACTCAGCTTGTTAATGCTTCTTAATGCCTAATTGAATTAATGGCTTAATTATGTCAATAATTAAGTCTTGGGAAATTTTCTGTATAGTTGTGGAGCAAAATTTACGTACATGGTACTTCGTTCGAGTTTGCACATGCATGTATGTTGCTATATAATTACAATGCATTTTGTTTGATTAATTAACTGTCTGACTGATATTGTAACCACAAGATGGCTCTTTTCTATTTGAGCAGTCTGTAGCCCGATTGTATGCATAAACTATAAATAAACTGCACTTTTAGCTTCTACATACTGACGTCAAAACAAGTTCATTTATAAGTTACACTGTGTTGTCACTGTCACGGGCAAAATTCGTCTTAACTATAATTTCTATAGAAGATTTTATTCTTGGCTTGAGAAAACGCATGAAAAAATGGAAGAAATGGAGCCAATTTGCAGGAAGAGCCAAACCTGGCTAAATCAGTAAACAGGAGAATAATTAGCGAAAATATATTATTATTTATTTTGAACATGCTGCTAATAATAACCAATACAGAAATGCGGAGTCACTGCACAAATTTCTTCATTAAATTTATCATGTGTAAAACACAAAAATGACAAAATGCTTGGTGATTCTCTAAATCCAGCCGCTTGGGAAGAAAATATTTACAAATTACTTATATGGAAAAACGCAAAACGTATTTTACTTTCTAATATATACATATAAAAGCAGCGAAATAGCCCACCAATGATTCGGCACATCTTACATGCAAATACATGTATACCGCAGAGAAACGCAACTGTCCTTGTCATAATTACTAAGCCTATAATGATGAAGACACACGCAGAGTGTCACAGAAAACATGGCGGCGGCATCAGACGAATCTGCCAAGAGTCGTGTAGAAGTCTTGAAGACAGGCTAACAGCTGAGTGAACCGCGGTCGCTCGTCTTCATTTAGTGTCCAGCAACACGCAACGACGGAAAACCTACAACAATGCTCACATTTTTTACACAGATTGCCGTAGAATGTAAACTGCAGTCAGCCTAGCTTACAGTCTGTACACTGTGTCCCAAAAACGTCCCACTTTGTGGTTGTCTATATCTTCGCCAAATATTAACCGATTTCCAAAATTCTTCCACTGGTACATTGTGTGGACAATTAGCAATAAAGTAATTATTAATTATCCCGCCGCACGCTAACTATGTCGCTACACTACCTTGTGAAATATAAATGCAAAAAAACTAGCAATCATAGACAGCAAGCGTGCTGGTAAACAAAATATACTTCCAGCCAAAACTGCAGTGAATGATCTGTACGATGCTAGACTTTGTTAGATCTGTTTCTTTGGATATCTGGCATATTGAACGATACGTTTGTTTCTGGCTTTTGCAGTTTAGCAAGCCTACCATTTCATTTACAGTGATCGTGTTCTCTCCAGTACGCATATCCTTCAGTCTGCTGGTTTCATGATGCCTGCCTTTGGTCGGTGCTGCATGTTTCCCAAATTTCTGTTAATAACATTCCAATCTTTTTGCCGTTGCAGTTCATCTTCAAAAATTTCGCCAGTATTCTTCAAAAACTAGTTTTTGAACCGGTACAAGTTCTTTATCAGAGCTTTGTCTCCACTGCTAATCGGCACATTACATCACTGGTATATCGTCAGTGCATTAAAAATTATTATTTACGACAATATCATCTGCTTTTGTTTACAAACATAACAAATGTAACATTAAACATAAATTAATTTTTGCATAAAAATTAGTAAAAATTGTTCCAGAAGATGATTTTTTTGCATATGTATTATAATGATTTTAGTGATTTTTTTGAAAATTTATGTTTCACATGGTAGTATATAGCAATGCAGTTAAAGTGTGGTCGGATATTTAACAACTACTTTGTTGCTAATTGTCCACAGTATGTGACAGTGAAAGAATTTAAACAAGAAATTTGAGCTAATGCTCACGAAACGCGCGAATGCCTATAGCAGTTCCTGTTCGCAGGTAATCTTAGTCTATCTCCGTCCATTTCGTCGCAGTTCACTCTTTTGCAGCTAAAAATCGCCAAAAAATCACTTAAAATCAATATTTTAGCGTTCAAGGTCATTCAAGATCATCGATGTTGACATTTGTACGAAGCTCGTCGTCAGTGCTTGTTATGATAAGCAGCATTGCTGTGCCTATCTGCAACCATTTACACGCTAGACAAGCCAACAGAGGATAATAACCACTTTTTAGTTTTTACAGGGGTACCCCTCTTTGACACCCACGTGCGCAGGCCTGCTTGAATCTAGAGGGTCCGGACTTGGACTGCTAAAATCTACATTTCATGCTGAAAATTTCATATGCAGGTTGTCTT
>Ga0209454_1001475_pt1 | contig 14774 bp, 14 predicted proteins | sample WorMetHERISLAND1_2_FD_187400 | JGI IMG/M metagenome (GOLD analysis project Ga0209454, IMG submission 187400) | Marine gutless worms symbiont microbial communities from Max Planck institute for Marine Microbiology, Germany - Olavius geniculatus... | ecosystem: Host-associated > Annelida >...
GGTAAAAATTTTGTGTAAATTGATTATCATTTGAGTGAATTATGAGAAAAACAAAAAGGGATCCCTTTTTATGAAACACCGTGTAGTTAATTACATTCATAATACTGAAGATGAGTTATGTGCTGTTAACCAGACGAAATTGGTGAACCAATAAATGATTCTGATTTGGTCAGGCAGTATGACAATAAAGCTAGATGTAAAGATTAAGGGGACTCCTGAGCAATATTTGTTATTTTTCGCCCTTTGGGCCTCAACCTCAGCCTGCAGCTTCGATCTCGGCCTGCGGCCTTGATTCCGCGTCCTGAGTATCTAGCTTTGCAGATGTGAGTGTCCCCACCCAGGCTTCATTAGCAGGCTCGCTACTCGCTAGCAAGCCACACAGCACGCCACAGCAAAATTTTATAAAAGAGTGAAATTTTCTGTAAGGTCTACCTTTCAGTGACATCTGACTTAGCCTACAGCACGGCCATGTAGAACACAGGTCTGCATGCAGAATATTGCCGCTATATGTTGTGCTGTTTGGGAATCAACTCTGCCGGTAACTATCAAGTATAGTGAGAGATTGACATATTTAAAAGTTTTAATTTGTGTTCTTAAGAAACACATATGGAAAACAAATCTGGTTTGTGAGGAAATGTTTGATAAAATGGTATTCATCTGTGTTTATGTGTTAAGCTGCCAATGGGTCGTGCATGCATTGAGCATTATCGGCTGCTGAAACGTCAATGCGTCTTCTCTCACGATGAGTTAGTCTGTCGAATGGCAAGTTTCCCCGCCGGTAGTCTCGACCTTGTCATGTCCATCATGGTCTACCAAGACATGATAGTGATGGTGGACGAGGAGAAGAAGCTACGAAAGCACCTGCTCGATTCTGTATGCATTTTTCTATTCTAACCAATGCACTTGTCTAATGGCTTTGTACTATTTTGTTATTATTTTGACATCATGTTGTCGTGATTATTGGAATCTGATATGCACTTGTTGCATAGTGTTGTTAATTATATCGTGCATCAGTTTTGTGTTATTGGTTGGCTTCTCTCTAGTCTGTAGATTAGATTCTTCTTTGTTTGCAGTTCATTGCTGGGGCCGGATTCGAGAATAGCTTCAGCAAATTGGCTATTTACGCAGTTAGCAAAAGTCATCAAGAACCTCATCTATTGCTAGGATGGCCGACCTTACTGTATGGCTATCTGTGATACGCTGTCGCTGTTTGGTAATGAAGGGGTGGGTTGGCAGTGGAAGGATTAGATAGGGCATTGGTAGATGTCTGTAGCCTGTTTTGGGAGAATGAGTGTCTGTTTAGTGTCCCTGATGGTATGGTTGGATAGGGCGTTGGTCAGTTCTGTCAATAGTAACTGTACTGCTAACTGTAGCAGTTTGTTTTTAATTTGCAATGCAAGTATTTGGCATGCAGACAGTACGCTCATTTGGTGGCAATAAATGGTCATAGATGATCCAAATTAGTACAACAGGGTAGCCATCATGCAATTCTATTCACTTGTTCAGACTGTTTTTTGCTAAGATGTACTGTTTAGCCACAATACATGCATTACCGACAACAGACAGATACAATCTAGTACCCAATGTGTGAACGTTTCATTAGCACGGTCGGCCAAAAACTGCTTATATTAGTAGTTAGTGGAGCAGCAGCCGTGGCAGTACTGGGACATGAAACTAAGCTGTTTTCCAGTATAAGTCGCAGTGAATATGTACAGAGGAGCTTTGGTGATTTGCTGTGTTAGGGAACAGTGGAAGCGGAACAGGAAGCGTTTGAACTGTTACCGGACGACTTGCGACAGTGTGACATCTGCAAGACAACGTGCTTTCTGTCGGCTATCGTGTGCAGATGTGCCGATGGTCAGTTTGACTGCATTGTTCTATCTGTTGTTTGATAATGATCAGTAGCTTTGGTGCCTCTGCCAATGTAGTGGTCGGAGGCATTGTGTTTCAAGAGTGTTCGTGCGTCCATGTGTCTGTGCATGCGTGCGTTTGTGAGTACCCTACAAACATTTTCAGCACGATATCTTTGGTATTTGTTGACGGAATTTGACCAAACTTTCACCGCTGAGGGACTTTGGGGTAAGGATTGAATGCACCAAATTTTGGGATCAAGAGTCAAGGTCATGGTGGGAAAATATGTCCCAACTTTTGCTTTGTTAGCACTATATTTCGACTGTCAGCTTCTTGTCGCATGTTGGCAGAGGCATAATAGTCAACGGAGTCGTAACGACCATCTAGTTATTACTTAGGACACTTAAAAAATACCAGATAGATTGGTTGGTTGGTCTTTTGTAATGTAGTGCCCTGTTGCAAACTGGCTTGTGGTATATTAGTAGGGCTGATTGGAGCGATCACATGTCAGTGTGTTACATCGCTAGTCCAGTTGTATGCTAGTGTGTGACCAGTAAATGCCTGCAAACTGTGCCATGCTGTTATTTGTCATGCCAGTAGCTGCCTGCCACTTATGAGATTGTAAAGTGTGTCTGGTCTGAAGTCTGACTGCAAACTACTGGTCATGACAGTGATGTTTGAAAAAGCATCCCATTGTTCATTGGTTTAAATTTGTTAGCCTGCTGGTCTTCCGTCGTTTTTCTTATCCATTGGTAACGTGCAGGTCGTTTAGCATGTCTGCATCACGCTGACAAGCTGTGTCAGTGTCCCGCCATTCAGCATCGGCTGCGCTATCGTTACACATTGGACGAGTTGCTTACTTTGATCAGTCGACTTCGACATTCACTGCAGGACTTTGAAGACTGGGCGCACCGGTCCAAGTCTGCACTCGATGCTAAAGATGAGTCCAGACTCGGTAAGATGCTTTACGCGATTGACACAGACAGTCTTCTCCGATATTCTTCGTCGACAGTCTCAGCTGAGTTTTTTTGTGAAATTTATTAAATGTCAGTCGGAATTGGAGTGAAATTTTGTTGCACTCTGTCAGAAATTTAACATAAATTAAGCATTTTTTTGATTTTGTAAAAAAACTGATGTAATAGAGCTTAAGCAAACATGCAGTATATTTACAGAATTTTGCTTAATTAGATTGTGAAATTTTTGTATGTGTAACAGGAAGGGTATCTCGCCTGTGAAAATACTTCCCCACAATTTCTACAAGTTAGCCGTTGGTTGACTCTACCTAATGTGAAATAATTCAAGTTCATTTAGACAAATGTTGCAAGCAGTAGATTATTAGATATATCTATTAATCTGTCAATCAATCAGAGTTGCTTATAGGCTGAGATTATTGTTTAGTGGATTCTGGTGTGTGTGGTCTGCATATTGACAGTGTTTGCTATGATGGCAAGTTTGACTTAGAGTCCTATTCGAAATGTGCTGTAAAACGACGACAAAATACTCCAAAATAGGAATTTAACATGAGGAACTAGATACAAAGTTCCAAAGACAAGACGAATACTAACTAGCTGCATGAATTGTGCTGTGTAAAACACACACAACTCGTAGTTCTTGATAAGATCTAAGACTGAATAAAAAATTGCAGCCATAAGCAGCACTCTGTCTTCTTCTTTCTTTCTTTCTTTTGCATTATTAAGATGATGATATGCTGCTGCACAATGTCTCCACTTTACTCTGGCTTACAGGACTCCACAGACACTTTAGCTGGTGAGTAGGAGCTCACTGCCCCCTCCCTAAGAACTCTACTCCCACTTTTGGCCTTCGGCCCAGTTTTTTGGCCTTTGGACCTTTAAGTGCACCTTCCATCTCCAATTTCTGGCCTCGCCCATGGAGCATAACATCAGTTTGTTTGCCATCTATAGTTTTTACCATACAGCTATTGGTGAACATGCTGTAGATCTCATTTCGTTCAAGGCACTGATCACAGAAGCTGAAGAGCATGACCTGCCTTTGTGTCCGTTGCTTGAGGCTTTGACGTTGACCGTCACTGAAGCATGCAAATGCTCTGCCGTCATTGACAAACTACTGTCCAACAAAGTCTCTACACGGTCGGTGAACTGATGCTCACTTTTCAGTATTGGGATGCTCAAAGGCAATTCAGGCTCATTTAAAAATTTCACTCAGTATACTCCAGCAGTACAGTATGCTGCATTTAACAAACTTTGTTCATCTGTGTGTCCCATGTTGGCTTTTAATCAAAAACAAAATGGTGTAGAAAACCAAAAGTACCTCGAATGTTTCCCAGGGCATGATTAACTGTTTAGTTAAAATTTTTGGGTTCAGATCATTATCACTCGAGGTTCATGTTATTTATGACGGCTCAGATATCAAACGTCAGTCTGGCAATGGCTAATATTACTTTTCCTATTGCTAGCTGGCTTTTGTATTTGTGCTGTTAGTTTAGACATTGCATGTGCAGTGAGTTTGGTTTTGTTTACGCTGTCAAAGTTGCTTGAATGTTTTGACATGGTTCGCCTATTTGTAGTCTCTGAAATTTGTAGTGTTTTTGATCACTATGTCTCAAAGTTAAACGCATTTTACAGGTACATGTTTTTCCATGGGAATGATGGATGATAGTAGGGGTGGTTATGATGATGATGATGTGATGATAGTGATGAATTATGATTGTTTTGTGTGTTCCAGGCAGCGTGAGTCTGGTGACAGTCCGTATGCTGTCAAGTTATCTCTGGACGAACTTGAGGGCTTTTACAGGCAGATCTACACTCTGCCTTGTCGTATCAGCGAACAGTCGGTCGTCTCTGTAAGCTTTTCATTCCTTAGCTTCATGTAGTTTATTCGCATAAGTAAGAGTGCATATTATATCATTGTAAGTTTTATTATGCTAATGCTACTACTTTTGTTTTGTTTAAATGGCCACTTTTTTGTCGTCATTCATGGATGTCAGGTTCTCCACCCCCACTCTTCCAAAGTGAGCTTTTGGCATTTTTTAAGCCAGCATTTTTTTTAAGCCAGCATTGTTTCTCTGTCACATGACCATTGGTGTATGAGTGTGCTGTTAAAGGGTACTAGTTGGAGACGTGGTTTAATGTTTTATGTCTCTGCCAATATAGTGCAGCTGGGGGCATTATGTTTGTGAGTTGTTAATAACAATGCATGTATTGTTGGACACAAGTTTACCAAACTTTGAGCATCACCACATGATAGGACAAGGATGATTGTGTCATATTTAAGGGGTCAAAAGGTCAAAGGTGAAGGTTCGAGTGAGCCAAAGCTGCTTGTTATCTAATCAGTTACTGTCAACATTGTTATGGTACGAAATTCCCTCTTCTGTACAGACTGACGTGCCATCGACTTGAAACTCACTCACTCACTCCCCATTCTAACGGTTAAGTTTTTAAAAAGAAATTTTATATTTGTAGCCAGTTGTATTTAAGGTTTTTGTTGTACGTGTATTTAGTATTAATGTTATTGTTTTAGTTGTTACCACTGTGTAGATGTATACTGCAGGATCTGATGAAAAAGATCGAGCAGTTCCAAGCGGAGGTGCAACGTGAAGTGAGTGCGGAGCGGATGGATCTGACTCGGCTTGAAACGCTTCTCGAAGAATTCAATGCGCCTCCTGACATTGACATTCCCGAACTCACTCAGCTGAAGAAGGTAACTGCTTTTGTGTTAATGTACCTCTAGTTTATTTTAGGCCACTCTGCTTAAACTGTTCGACAGGTTTTACATGCCATTTGAATAGACTCATAGGTTGAAACGCTTTTGTGGCGGACAGTAAGTAATCATAGATTTGTAGAAGTGTGGAAGTGGAACCCCTTGTCTCGGTTCTTGAAAAAGCAACAGGATGGACTGATGGATCGGTGAAGCGATACATATCAGGAAAGAACAAGACAAGTCGATGAACCAAGACAAGGCGTCCTATTACAACGACACCTGGTGGACAGTTGTTCCGACGAAGGCAGCAGTGGTTGCCGAAAGTCAACAAAAACAATGAATAAAAAGGTTATATTTCGATGAATTTGTTAACTTATTAGGTTCATATGCCATTTGGCAGACACACTTGTGGGGTACAGTGACACATTATGATTGACTGGATTTTTGGCTTCCAAGGAAGTAAGATGTGGGAGCAAATTGCAACAAAACCATCAGTCCTGTCATGTTGATGTTGCCAATACACCATCCTGTCCTTCATACAACGCCGTCCCCGAAATGACATATACTGTGCCGGGCAGGGCGTTAAACCCTACTCTCACTCAACCTTTTCGTACGGTTCTTTGTCAAAAGCTGGACTGACAAAACTAGTCCACTACACGAACCCTAACCCTTATCCTAGCCCTAACTCTATCCCTATTACTAATCCATAATCCCTAACCCTAACCTTAATTTTAACCCTTACCTAACTCTATTCTTATTCATAACCCTATTCCTAACCCTTAATCCCTAACCCTATACCAATCCCTAGCCCTATCTTGAAACCTAATCCCTAATGCTATTTCTAACTTTAATTCTTAACCCTAACCCTATCCATAACCTTATTTCCTAAACCTAAGCCTATGTCACTGTGTCCAGGTTTTGTCAGGAAATCTTTTCGTACAGCTTATAAGATTCCTAATATAACAGCTACTAAATGTTTGCTTTTGAACAACCCAAAATAGTTTCGGAAAAATTGTTGTGCTCAAATTTCCAATTTAGTGAGTAGTGGAGCGTGTGAAGGTGAATTTACATGCAGAACATTTGAACTGGTTTGCTGGCAGGCGATTCAGCAGAGCAAATGGTTGGATGAGGTACGCAGCAACCTGAAGCCGGGAACGTTGTCATCAATCGATGTGAACGTAGTTCGACGTCTGATACAGACCGGCGTTGCGGTCGGTTCCCATCCTTCATGTGAGCGTGCCATGTCGGAGCTGCAGCAACTGCTCACGGCTAGTGACACTTGTGAACAAAAGGCGCTCAAATGCCTCAAAGCCAGGTCTGCACATCACGTTCCTTGATTTACTGCACAGAAATACTGTGTAATCAAGTGGGCAAAATTGGTCTGTCAAATGTAACTTAACACTGGTCATAAAAACCCACATTGTCCATTATTTTTTATTTTTTTTCTGTATCTTTATAATGTATCATTTTGTATGAGAATTTTTTTCCTGTATCTCTATGGCATTTTGCTTATTGCTAATGATGCATGTTCCGTTTTATAATTTTTCGGTACTGTTTTATTTCGTGCTGTACTAGTATCGGCAAGCACGGCATGTATGTATCTCAAAATAATTTAAATGGTGTTTCTCATTTTTATTTGTCCCAATAGATTGTTCAATTTTTCATGTATTTTGCTGCTGCAGAATATTTTTGAACTATATTAATAAACAGGGGTGTGGTCTCGGTCGAGACATCTCGGTCTCGAGACGGTCTCAAGACATACTAACGTCTCGGTCTCGTCTCGGACAAAATCCTCAACGTCTCGTCTCGGTCTCGGAGCAATATGTCTCGGTCTTGGCCCAGGCAGTTGGAGCGATACTAACCATCATGACATTTGTGGCTTAGACATATTCTTTTACAGTGTTTTACTCTTTTATTTACTTATTTATCATAAACCAGAATTGTCATGTCCGTCTTTTTTCGTCATAAAATGACCTAGTCACAATGAAAATAAAGTGTATGATGTCAGAATGAATACTGTCAGCCAAATGTAGACGACGTATTAGGCAATCAGCTATAGTGTACTAATTTCAGTTGCTTGCAAATTGCGCTAAACATAATGGCTTATGTCTACGGCACTGCAGTTGCAATTCTTTATCGTGCAAGCCGTTAATTATTCAGTGATAATTGTCAAAATAAAGTGCCCACAATAGCACAAATAAAAAGCGCTTACCACGATGGGAGTTAATTAATCTGTATATTTTTTTCATTGTCAGTGTGTTTCACCATACATCACAGAACACGTCTTGGCAAGACATTGAAGCTCCCGAGACTTTCGAGAGTCTTGGGAGCTTCAAGGTCTCGGTCAGCATCTCGGAAGCGGCAATGTCTCGTCTTGGTCTCGTCTCGGTTTCAGAGACATGGGTCTCGGGTCTCATCTCGGTCTTGGCTCAGAAGGTCTTGTGCACATCCCTGTTAATAAAGGAGATTTTTACATTAATTAGTATTCTATTAATTGTATAGTATCTTAAGTCATTAATTAATAGTGTACTGGGAAGATTCACATTCTGTTAGCACATGCAGTGTGAGCATCTGATAACTGCTGTGTGTTGAAGGCCGCTGATGAAGATGTCCAGAGTGAAAGCTATTGTCAATGAGTCTTCCATGTTCTCCATTGCCACACCGTCGGTTGTGCAGTTGACCGAGGCTTTGAAATCGGCACAAAACTGGACCGCCAAAGTTGAATCGATGCTGGTTGGTTTCGATGCAGTATATGTTGCCTATTCTTCATTGTTATTTACCTGTGTAGTTTGTTATAGGTTACTTTACACTGTGGCAGTTTAGTTCTAAAACATATTGAAGTTTTGAGATGCCTTCACTTCAGCACATATTTATACTAATCACTTATTTTTTTGTCACTTTTCCATTTCTGTTATGTGTCTTAGACTAAGCGCAGTAATAGGTCTACTAATTGCTTTTTATCTGCAGTATCAATTAAGGTCGTCTGTGAAAAATTTGGATGCAACAATCTGCAGTAACATTGCTAGATTTCAGTGAATTTGGTTTGGTGTGGTTAAACTTACATTTAATGTAGTGGAGGTAGTATTTGTGCTTTTAGCGGTTCTGTATTATTAGTAGAGCTGTCGAAGCGTTAATTTTTTTTGATGCATCAGCACATTTTTTTAATGCATGCATCAACACGTCATCATTAATATTGCTGAATTTTAAGTGGACTTCATTGAGAGAGTGACTGAAATGACGACTGACTGACTCGTGGCTGTGTTGCAGGACCATGATGGTAGTGTTCAAATGGCAACAAAGCAAATTTTAATTACTTGAATATTATTTCATCGTCAGATAAATGTAGTTTAATGAAATATGGGAATGCCTGCTTCACAGAGTTAAGTAAATTTAAGACGTCTTAATTGTTTAATGTGTTAAGGCGTTAATTTGACAGCTGTAATTATTAGGCTGGAATTGTTGCTTAGCATGATTTGTTGTCTGTCTGTCTGTCTGAGATGTTTTTGCCATTGCTTAAACTATCTGATGGATTTTATATGCCATTTCGCAGGTACACTTCTGGGGTCCCATGGCACATTGTTTTAGGTGGGGTTTTGTGTTTCTGTAAAGGTTAAACTTTCTGTTCCATTATTATGTGTTTGTGTGCATTTTGCCTGAAAAGGCCATCCTCGAAATGACCTGTACTGTGTTGAGCGGGACGTTAAACCCTACTTGCTCATTGACCGCCCAGGGGAAGGGAAGATTGGGGGGCGGGAGCAAATTGTGACCAAACCATCAATCCTATGCTGTCACCTGGCTAATAAAAAAAGCGATTCTGTCTATTTTCAAATTGCCTTGTTGTCATTGTTGTTGTGGTAATAAGAACTGAGACATTGCCAAAATGCTTTAGCGCTTTTCACCAAAACAACAATATCAACGATATAAGACTGAAAACGCCAGAAGCTTTAATAATACTGCTATTTCTATTGCTGTCGCACAGTGTCTGAAATGTATATGGCTTCAGGAGGATTTGGAGCATCCAATGCTGGCTGCTGTTGATGACCTCATCCAACAGGCTCGAGACATTCCCGTCTTTCTTGATAAACTGTCCGAGTTAGAACAACATGCAGCCAGTGCTCGAAGCTGGCTTCAGAAAGCAGCAGATGCATTCCTGCTTGACCCGTCTCATTCACTCATTAGTGTAAGTGATCTGTCTGTTTAGCTAACCTCTGTTTTTCCAAGTTTCTGCTGTTTAGTCGGGATGCCTGAAATTCAACATTTTTGAGAGTTGTCTGATTACTGAAGAACTACGTGGCAGCACTAAGTAAGTAAGTCAATTTGTGCAGCGTGCAATGTTGCCAAGAAAACCGCAGAATCAAAGATGTTATAACGATTGTTTTATAATAAGCACTTTGACCGATACTGAATGTTAATTTATAGATGAAGTAGGAATTTGGTATAACAGATTTTTTGAATGTTCTGGTGCCGATTATATCTGTTAATGTATAGAGATTGTATTAGATGTTGCGTCAGTGAAGTAGACTGTTAATAGTACGTCATATGGATGTTATTGTTGTAGGTGTTGTCGCCACATACGAATATTCCTGGTTTTGACCTGTCTGCCATTCCGAGCAATGTAACTGTCTTTTCTTATGTCATATATAGCAAAAATTTATTTTATAGTTTTAAATAATTAAATTGGATTGATAGGTTATTTTAGTTGTTGCAATAATCAAAGGAAATTGCTGTTTGCTATGTGACAAAATTATGCTCGAGTTTACTGTTATTTTTCAATGCTGTCAGATACTTATAAATAATATTACCCTCGGCTTTAGATCTGCCAAATTTCTTGCAGCTCTTTGTACTTTGCTAGGAAGGTCTTTTCAAAATGTAGTTTGAATTAATGGAATTAATTTAGTGTTAAAAAATAGTTTTTACCTCCGCCATGCACAAGATGAGTGGGTGATTGCAGCGTATGTTGTTTACCTATCTGGCATGATGTTGATGAATTGTGCTCATATAAGTAGGGCTACCTGAAATTGAGCCAGTTTGTTGTGACAGATTTCATGACGTCTGCATCATGTCACGACTAGCAAAGAATATTTTACTAACAGCCACATTTTGTTGAAATATTTTGAATTAGTATTTTTTCTAGAGCTGTCAAAACGTTAATTTTTTTAACACGTTAAAGCATTGTGTTAATTTTTGTTATGCATCCGTTAACGTGTTAATAATGCATCATTAATATTGCTGGGGGCGCTGAATTTGCAGGAACTGAAAATGATGACCCACAAAAAAACAATAAGTGGAAATTACAATACTTGGAAAATGATGGACCAATTTGCACCCTGTCATCTGAATATGATTATTATTTACAGTAGTGTTGGAATGGCTACAATATTTTGATTACTTGAATATTATTCAATCGTCAAATATTCATAGTTTGATGGAATATTGGAACTTCTATTTTACAGAATTTTGTAAATTTACGTATGTGCATTAATTTTTTAACACGCATTACTTTATCAACGCGTTGTTAATGCGTTAATTTGACAACTCCAATTTTTTCAGCTACAGCTGTTAAAAATTTTGTGTAAATTGATCATTATTTGACTGAGTAATGAGGGAAACACAAAGTGTGCATTTTTTATGAAACACCATGTGTAGTCGAGTGAGTCTTCTTGGACGATGGAGTTGCTAGCAATGTTGAATCTACGTCATCACAACAAGTTCAAGACAGAACAAGCCGGCACAACGTATTGCATCTGCCGGCGAGTCCGCTCTGGCAAGATGGTCCTCTGCCAACTTTGTCTCGATCTTTTCCACGGTTAGACATCCTTGCTGTAATTTGAGACATTGGCCTTAAAATGGGGTAAGGTAAAGGTGCCATACCCCACAAGGGGCATAGGTGGTGTGCTTATTTTTCTCTCTAAAGTCATTGAGCCTGTAGGTGTATAGACCACTCGGTCTGTGACGCATGCCCAATGCGACACCAGACCTGTGTTTATTTTCCCAGCTGCAGAGCATCACCGCCTTTTGACCGGTACTAAATTTTACTGCTTGGTGAACAGAGGCACACATATGTGAACAACTTACCCAAGGTCGTTCGTTACCTGGCAGTGCCCCGTCTCAGAGTCAAATCTGCAACCTCAGGGTTACAAGTTTGGCATGCTGTTGTTTCACCACCAAGGCACTGTTAAAATGGGGTGCCAAATCAAAAAGTCAAAAAGTTTTGAGGATCATTGGACACAAGGTCCCATTTATCCAGCTGTCACAGTGTGGTTTGTGGGCTTTTACACAACAGTCACGTGAGAAGAGTACTGTTGGAGTTAGATACTCATAAACTCTTATTTATGCCCGCAAACTTAATTTGCAGACAGGTGATAATAGGTGTGGTAAATATGCCATTTGAATGGTTCGTTATCATTCTTGATGCTTAGCATTACAGTAACATGACAACAATGATAAAAATTGTTCCGACATTTCATGTATTTTTTTACTTGTGTTAAAAATGTGTACTTCCACTGGAAGTTTACTTTCAGCGTAATATCTCTTAATACAGCTATTGGCTGCAGCATGTAATAGACATAAAGGTATTATTTAAGCTGACTTATATTACCCACAAGCAAATGATAATGGGCATGTTAGTCACACCATCGTGTCTTCTTTTCCAGAGTGATAATGTGAACTCTGATCTTTTATTTATTTCAGTTTATCAACCAGCACAAACAGCATGCATGACATTTGAGTAATGAACAACACACAGCGCACTAGAGATTTCTTCAAAATGATAGTGTGCTATATAAATGTTCACTTATTATTATTATTATTAATATGAGAATATACTGGCCAAATGGCCAACATGGGCTTATAAAAACTTCTTATGCATAGCCAAAAAATATATAAAATAAAGTCATACATAACAGCGACATAAAACACACGGGAACTACGTTGCGTTAAAACTGAAATTTAAAGACAACCTATGACTTGCCAAGTAAAGCATAAGATGCATCAAGAGATTGCAACCTAGTCTGAGTCTGTGTTTGCGTAGCGCAATGTGTGAAGTACGTGGAGCCATCAGCACCAAAGACCGTGTCAGCAGCAGCAGCCGACATGCCACCAGACCTCAACCAGCTCTACTTCTGTCCCAAGTGTGTCCGGTCCCGCCGTCCGTCCCTTGGACTCCTCTCAACACTGACGTCGTCTCTGCCTAGCCTCAAGGTGGCGTTGCCAGAGGCCGTGGCAGCAGAGAGCCTGTACCAGCGAGCAATGCACTGGCGTGATAACGTCGGTCAGATACTGCAGAGCGACGAGGTGCAAGCCGTGCAGATTGAACAAGCCGACATGAGCGTTATGAGTCGACTCGCTCGCAGCCCCGCCGGATACATTCTGCAGCGTGGTAGTGACTCCTTCGTGTCTCTACCTAGTTACTGCTTTCTCTCACTGCTTTCTTTGTAGAAGACTTCACACCAGATGGCTTGACAGTGTGCAGTAAGGTATTGGACTTGCATTCAAACAGTTATCGGTTGGATTCCTGTTTGGGTCGCTGTCATGCAGTTACTGCTTCCATGGATGACTTTGTATTTGGACAGGTAAACCATCTCAGTTTTTGATCAACCACTCAGTTCAACTCAGCCTTCTATCCCTCCATGAATCGAGTATCAGCTTGCATGGCTGGGGTTAAGCTAGGGTGCATTCACCTGTGTCAAGCAGCAGATAACACTGTGTGATCCCGTATGGCAGGTGTTGCTCCGTTGCTTCTAGATAGATTCTCATAAAGTGCTAAATACATCTTTAACTTTGCAGCTTGCGTTCTTACCATTTGTTATAGTTCCATCAATTAGTGATTGAGCAGTTTCTTTAAGCACTTATTATTACATGTTTTATGATCATATAACAGCTGAGTGTTGAATGGTAAAGTATTTTGTGTAGAAGCTGTTATGACTGGGCTGATTGCTGTTGTTCAGATCAACAATTTACAAAACATCATAAATTAGGCCAAGCTAGATGGATATGTTGAGTTGCATTGGCAGAACTGTGGATAAAACTTGGAGAATTATTGGCATCGAAAGCATGTCCGTAATTGAGAAGGTTGTAAATTTTGAGATTATTTGAACATGTTCATTTTTACAATGAGCTAATTGCATCTGACAGTATGTGATGATGGCAGTAAATGGAGGAGATATCTGAAAAGGATTTATTTGGAAGGTGCCAAGGAATATGAGAAGTTTAGGTTGAGAATTCATGGATTGGAATTGGTGGTGTCAGCTAATGATTGGGTCAATTTGCTAACCTAGAATGGCTGACCAAGATAGCCAGGAAAATAGTCACAAGACGTTGCTTATGTTGATGTAGACAACTTTGAGAGGTTGTATGCGACGTTGAATCGTCTGATGGTTGAGGGAGACCTACTGGAGGTGTCTCTGTCAGAAAAACTTCTCTTGCGTAACGTCCTGCGCACTTGTCGGCCTTCTGACTATGAACAGATTATCTTCGGCTTTCCGGTAAATTACATACGTTGTTCTTGTTAACATGTTTGAAACCGTTTCTGTTCTTCTTCATATTTTTCTCACAACAACTACATGTTATAAACATATTTTGCAGAAAATGTTACATTTTCGTACATATAATGTTATTAATTATTCTTTGTAGTGGTAGGATGGTAATCTCATTGTGCCATTGGATGGGCATCCCATTAGTAAAATTATTTTCTATTTTTTACTCCTCGCACGCTACGTTCCTAACGTAGCGAAGAGGAGTATATGAGATCAGTGTAATATTAAGGACTGACCGACTGACGACCGATTGATGACCGACCACTGTTCCTGGAAGTGCTTTACTGTAAGAACTTCAAACGGCCATATCTCCATAACGGTGCCAGATAGACGCATGGTCACAAATGGACCACCCATAGGAAGTCGACCGCCGCGAGTCGAATGGTCACGTGACCGATGACGTCATGTGACCCCAAAGGGTCAGGTTCGTGACCACGTTATCTTTGAGGCATCATATCTCCATAATGGTGCCAGATAGATGTGGAGACAATTTACAATAACGACTTCAACGTCAGTCACTATTAGTATAATATTAGTTCAGTCTCAAATTGACGCCGGCTCTCTAATAGAAGTTGTAAAGAACGAAAAAGCACTTAGAAGAATACAGGAGAAAACAGTGCATGCAAGGAATACATTAGATTGGTCACAATCTAATAATATTTTTGTTAAAACTATATTTTTGAATAGGGCTGTGCCAAATAGTAGATTTTG
>Ga0209454_1001477_pt1 | contig 14771 bp, 17 predicted proteins | sample WorMetHERISLAND1_2_FD_187400 | JGI IMG/M metagenome (GOLD analysis project Ga0209454, IMG submission 187400) | Marine gutless worms symbiont microbial communities from Max Planck institute for Marine Microbiology, Germany - Olavius geniculatus... | ecosystem: Host-associated > Annelida >...
TGAACCTTTGATTGGCGGCCCATCATAATGATTGTACTCCGCTAAAGTTATATTTTACGGTACTTTAGCATAAGTAGTCGGTGTAATCAATTGCTATTTGTGCGTTTGTAAAAATCTTGAAGAAAAAAAACCAGAAATTAGGCGCACAAGGTGAGCCGGTGTCAGTAAGTAAAATTCGATTTGGGCAACAGCCCGTTAAATGTGAAATAGACAAAATCAACTTTAAGGAAAATCATGAACGATGACAATAAATCCATCCATGAATTTGATCTTGAATTAATCTGTGAATATTTTTCAACCCTGGAGCGACAGGGACCAGGCAGCCCTGAAGTAACGATTAAAGCATTAAGCTTTATCGATAATCTTAACGACAAATCACTCATTGCTGATATTGGCTGCGGTTCAGGTGGCCAGACAATGGTATTAGCGCAGCATACAACGGGAAAAATTTTAGGTATCGACCTTTTTCCGATTTTCATCGACCTGTTCAACCGGAATGTGGAGAGACTGAGTCTTCAGGATAGAGTAAAAGGCAACGTTGGTTCGATGGATAATCTACCTTTCCGGAATGAAGAATTAGATTTGATGTGGTCCGAAGGCGCAATCTACAATATCGGTTTTGAACGTGGGCTTAATGAATGGCGCAAAGTCCTGAAAACGGGTGGTTATGTTGCGGTTTCGGAAATATCGTGGTTTACACAAGGACGCCCTGCTGAGATCGATGAGTTTTGGATGGATGCTTATCCGGAAATTGACACTATCCCCAATAAAGTAGCGCTAATGCAAAGTGCCGGCTATATCCCGACGGCCACCTTCATTTTGCCCGAAAACTGCTGGACAGAACATTTCTATGCACCGCAGGTAGACGCACAGAAAGTTTTCCTGGAAAAAAATTCAGACAATACATCTGCCGTAGAATTTATTGCAAACCAACGGCATGAAACTCAATTGTACTACAAGTACAAAGAGTATTATGGCTATGTTTTCTATATAGGGAAGAAAATTTAATCGGCTTTGCCGAACGAAAGCGAGCAGCAGACAGCGCTTAGATAGCGATTTGGTATAAAGGCCGCGCAGATCCGAAACTGATCCGGGCTGCTGCTTGCGCTAAATGTGTTATGCTCCTAATATGATCAAACTAATTGCCATATTATTATTTTTCTTGTTGGGGTCCGATAAAAATAAAAACCCATGCGTTGCTTTTACACCGCCGGTGAATTGCGACACCAGAGAAACAGAGAAACATTGGCATGAAGATCCTTATTGCGACGATTGGTACACGAGGTGATGTTCAACCATATCTCGCCTTGGGTCGAGCGCTGATGGCGTCCGGCCATGAAATCACCATTTGTACATGTGCGCATTTTGAGCCCTTCGTACGGAAATACGGTCTCGGCTATGGCTACGTTAACAACGACTTCATCGATTTCCTGCACTCACCGCAGGGGAAGATCATCCTCGGCAATGCGGGAAGCTTCTGGAAGACCTTGGCAACTCTTGCGCCCATGATCTCGAAGCTTGGCAATCTCCAGGAACGGCAGATGGCAGACGTCTGGGCGGCGAGCAGGGAATCTGCTCCGGACCTGATTCTGTACCATCCTAAGGCTCTCGGTGCGCCGGACTTCGCCGAAAAACTCGGGGTGCCGTGCATGCTGGCCTTCTGGCTCCCAATGTATGTGCCCACAACCAGATTCCCGGCCATGGGATTCCCCGAGCTTCCCTTAGGACCTGGGTACCGTTGGCTGACCTATCAACTCATTAGAAGAATATTGCTGATGATGAGCAAAAGAGTCAGCAAGTGGCGCACACAAAACGGGCTGGGCCCACGCAGTCCCGGATTCAGGATGCGGCTTCCCGATGGCCGCCCGATCCCGGCGCTGCATGGATTCAGCCGCCACATAATCCCTCGTCCGGAAGATTGGCCCGAAACTGCGATTGTGACGGGATACTGGTTTCTCAACCAGGCTGAGGACTGGAATCCTCCGCAATCCCTGACCGAATTCTTGTCAAAGGGCGAACCGCCAGTGTACTTCGGGTTTGGAAGCATCTTCGGACGTGATCCGAAGCGGACCACGCAGACCGTTCTTGAAGCAGTCAGACGCACCGGAGTGCGGGCGATTCTTGCCAGGGGTTGGGGTGGCCTCGAACCAACTGACTCAGCGCAATCCGATTCGGTCATGTTCATCGAAGCCGCACCGCATAGATGGCTTTTCCCGCAGGTCCAGGCTGTGGCGCACCATGGTGGATGCGGCACGACTGCCGCCGGACTACTGGCAGGCAAACCGAGTATTATTTGTCCGTTCTTTGGAGACCAGCCCTTCTGGGGACGACACGTAGAGCGCCTCGGAGTGGGGCCGTCACCCATACCACAAAAGAGGCTGACCGTCGAGTCCCTCTGTCACGCTATTGACACGGTCATGAACGACGCCACCATGCGCGAAAATGCTGCCGTACTCGGCCGCCGTCTCTGCAAAGAAAACGGCACATCGAACGCGGTGGCATTCATATCTCAATGGATGGATGACAAATGATTCCGCGAGCTGTGAAGAACCTGGCTTGCGACGTCAACACTCAAGAATAATTTTACGCCGATGGCCTAAAAACGGTGCAGCTGACCCGTCTACGCGCCGGCGAGCTGCGCCGCGGCAGGCCGGCGGGCAGTATGGCGGTTTATCGCAAAAAGATCGTGCAGGCCCGAAACCCTTCAGGGCCGCAGATCATTTCCACGTTATACTCTCACACGATATTAAAACACCAATCTTTCAGCGCTATATCTAAAATTCGTTCATGCCGGGCACGAAGCTATTTTATTAATCTTGGCGGCAAACATTATTCTTTATGGTTTGCTGCGCAGAAAGCTTGGCGGCTGGATTCAAGAAAAACTATTTATGCCTTTGAATTTTTCAAATGCTCGCATCCACTCGATCAACAGAGTTAAAAAGGATGCCATATGGGAAATCAACCCAGTCTTTTTTGTGAGAACTATGGTAGAATAAGCAGTCTAAATTTATGCATTTAAACCCGCCGCCGGTACGCATAACGCCTCGTTGTGACACAAACATCTTTTCATCGTGTCAAGGCACGGCGAAAGGACATGGCAACCATCATGTTTTGCCGCCGCTTTGTGTTCTCAAAACTCGCCGTATTTATGATCATTGAATTATTATCGGTTCCGCGGTAGAATTTATGATCACCGATGTAAATCGCTGGCTGGCGCGACCCTTTTCACCTTCCCCGCTTAAGAGCCGGAACGATATAAAAAAGCATCAACTACAGGAAGCAATTGCGGTGGTTGTCGCCATTACGGCAGCAACATTGCGCGGGCCGGAGCCAATGCCCTGGTTAAATCGTTGAGCCTGGAACTGGCCCCCTACGGGATTCCCGTAAATGCGATCGCACCCAATTATTTATACAGTGAAGCCTACTTTCCGAAAGCGAAATTTGCAGATGATCCTATAGGCCGAGAATTTATAAGGGACGTCGTACCGGCGGGCCGCCTTGGAAAGCCCGAAGAAATAGGAGAGCTGGTAGCCTATTTGGCCAATATGAGGGGCTCCTTTCAAACGGGCACCATCATTAAATTTGCGGGAGGCTGGCCCGCTGCTCCCACAAGGCCGGTCTAGACCGACCGGATCTTTTTTTGACCGTGCCTGGCACCTTGATACGGTGCCGCAGGATGCAGAATTGGGTCATTTAGAACGAGGAGGAATTTATCCCATGAGCGATGTATTCCCGGAGGCGATTAGAAAACTTCCCGAAGCCGATATACCGCTGGCCGGCGTAACTGCTTACCTGTCGCAGTCAGATACGCACCAGATTCTGTTTATGGAATTCGAAAAGGACGTTGATTTGCCGGAGCACTCCCATGAAGCCCAGATGGGCATCGTGTTAGAGGGCAAAATTGATTTGGTAATAGGTGGTGAAAAAAGATCTTTTATAAAAGGGGATCGGTACTACATCCCTGCCGGCGTCAAGCATTCGGGCAAAATATACGCTGGATACGCGGATGTTACCTTTTTCGACGAAGCGTATCGTTATGCGCCCAGGTCGCGCCTTGCCTAACCGCCGGAGAGAAATTTCAGCAGCCATGAATTCAATAGAAAAAGAACCCCTCTACATCTCTAAACCATCGCCGCGAAGCCTATGGCAGCAATATCGTATTTATCACAATCGACTGGAGCTCAAATTCTGGTTGTTTTTTAAAACATTAAATATACCGGCAAGCAAGATTGTCGACATCAAGGTTGTTCCTTCCGGGTTTAAAAGGAAAAAAAATTCAAACCCCGTAGCGTGGTTTTGGGGCCTGTTTCTGGATTGGGCAGCGTTTAACCGACACGTTCTGGTCGAAACAAGATCATATTTCGCACGCTATCTTCATTTTACACCGGATGATCCGGATGCGTTTTTAAGAGTTCTTGAATCAATTAGAAAAAAGGCAGACGCCGATCCCGGCAAGGATTTGGAGACCATGCGTTTCTCGGTTTGATTATCCGGATGGTTCTCAGCCGGCGCGGATCAAAGTCAGAGGGCATAAGACACCAAAGGAAAGGGGGCGGGAAAGTATAAAAGGATGAAAAAAAACCTGTCTTTAGTTTCGATTTCCTTTACGATTGTTTTCGTTGTTTTCGTATTCATAACAGCACACGGCAATGAAAATAAAGTCAAAGTTTTATTTGTCGGCAACAGTCTGACGTCTGCAAATAACCTGCCGAAGATGGTGGCTGACATTTCTCGATCTCACGGTTATAAAATCATCTATGATTTCCATACACCCGGGGGGGCGAGGTTGGCCAATCACGCTTCGAATCCTATCGTATTGCGGAAGATCCAAAGTGAATCCTGGGATTTTGTTGTATTCCAGGAACAAAGCCAATATCCGGGCTTTTCAAAAAGGCAGCTTGCCAGAGATGTATTTCCCCACGCCAGGCGCTTAACGGAAATGGTGAGAAATGCCAATCCTCGATCGGATGTTGTATTTTATATGACCATGGCCCGCCGTAATGGAGATCCCGCCAACAAGAATGTTTCACCCGAACTACTCACCTATGAAGGCATGCAGGATCGAGTTAATCGATGTTATCTTGAAATGGGAAAGCGCAATAACGGCTTAATTGCCCCCGTGGGGGCCGTATGGAGGTTGGTCAGAGACGAAAAGCCGGATCTCCAGCTGTACAGGGACAACGTTCATCCCAACATTTACGGGACATACCTGGCAGCTTGCGTATTTTTCACGACCCTCTGGGGTGAATCTTCGACTGGTTCTACCATACCTGAGGGCGTAGATCGTGCATCTGCCCTGTATATTCAAGAAATTGCAGACCGTACGGTCCTGGAACAGATTCAGGAATGGGATTGGAGACAATAATTTTCATAGCTCAAAGGAGATGACGATGTCCAAAAAAGAAGCCTGGGGCATTTTCCGGCCCGATAAAAACGGTCATTGGGAACTTCTGAATGATCAAGCGCACCAATCTTTTGGGATACGCGGCGTCTCCCAAACGGATGAGTATGTCCAAATCGATTACGAGGTCCCTTTTAAAATGATACACTGGACTGCCGTTACACCGGATGAAAAAATGATCTTTCACAATATCCAGGTGGGTGCAACGGCTCGTTTAAGCTGTGCCCGCGTGTATTTTGCAAAAATGGGTATCCCTCTGGTACCCAAAATGCTGCAGCTGGGGAAAAAATCTAATTTTTGGTTTTACATTAGTGGTGAGTAAGCCGGCTGGCTTTCCGTTGCGCGGCAGTAGAAGACAGTGGCTTATTCAACGAATAAAACGGAAGAAGGCTGCCATGGGCCCTGAAAAGGCTGCTCCGCGCCAGTTTGTGTCGCGCTACCCCACAAAGAAAGATTGGTGGCTTTGGGGTAGTGTTGCCTTATTGGCGCTTACCTGCCTGCTTGCGAATCAATCGACAGTAGGCAACCACAATCTAAAAAACAATAAATACGGAATTTACCTATGAAAATTGAGCATATTGCAATCTGGTGCAGGGACATCGAGGCAGTCAGGCGTTTCTACGAGGAATACTTCAGCGCGAGATCGAATCAAAAATACTCCAATGAACAAAAGGGGTTCAGCTCCTATTTCCTCAGCTTCGACTCGGGCGCGCGTTTGGAGCTCATGCACATGGACACCGTGCCGGATACGGCCAATGACCCGTATAAACAGTTCACCGGTCTAATCCACCTGGCCATTTCGGTTGGCTCGGAAGACATAGTGGATCAGCTGACGGATCGACTCAGACAAGCCGGCCACCCTGTAATTTCCGCGCCGCGCCGAACCGGAGACGGCTACTACGAGAGCGTGGTTCTGGATCCCGAGGGCAATCGCATAGAGATTACGGCCTAGTGCAGTATCCTCTAGTTCAACTGAGGGGTCGGGGAGTTTTACAATCCCTGCTATGTCCGGCCGGGATATGCGCTCGCCCCAGCCGGACACCGCGTCAGATGGCGCCGGGCGATCAAATGACAGTTTAGACAATCGGGACGAGAAACTCCCCGACCCTTCATTTAAACTACAAAACTCGAATTGATTCCAAGGTTGTTCCAACTCTCCGAATTCAATTAGCAACAACTAATTGTATAATTCGTTTATCCGTGAGATATACAAACAGACCCGAATCCTTTTAAACCTTTAACAAATAACGGATAACTATCAACTCTCGATTAGTCTAGGTTTAGGGCATGGATAATATACCCACAAAGATGCGGGGCGTATGGTTGACCGGCCACGGGGGCCTCGATAAGCTGGAGTTCCGCAGCGATCTTCCCGTGCCCCGGCCGGGCCCGGGCGACGTCCTTGTGCGGGTCGCTGCAGCAGGCGTCAACAATACCGATATCAATACGCGGACCGCCTGGTACTCGAAAAATGACGCTGCCAGCGGGGATGCGAGCTGGGCGGGAGAACCGATTCGCTTCCCGCGCATCCAGGGTGCCGATGTTTGCGGTCGGATCGCGGCGGTGGGAGCAGAAATCAATCCCGACCGGATCGGGGAACGGGTCCTGATAGAACCGTGCATCCGGGAGGCAAACGGCGAGGTGCTGGAACAGCCGTGGTATTTCGGATCTGAATGCGACGGAGGTTTTGCCGAATATGCTGTCGTGGCATCTCGGCACGCCCACGGGATTGACAGCAGACTCAGCGACATCGAGCTCGCATCATTTCCCTGCTCCTACTCGACAGCCGAGAATCTGCTTTCGAAGGCCAGGGTTGTGCAAGGGGATCGAATTCTTGTAACCGGAGCTTCGGGTGGTGTGGGTTCTGCGGCCGTTCAGTTGGCCAACGCTCGCAAAGCCGAAGTCATCGCGGCAACCAGTCCATCCAAGTCCAAGGCCCTGCTAAGCTTGGGGGCCGGCCAAACTGTTGCAAGAGATGACAGTTTCGTTGCAATACTGGGGCCCGACTGTGTCGACGTCGTTATCGACCTGGTCGGGGGAAAACGCTGGCCGGAATTGCCGGACGTGCTGCGGCCGGGCGGGCGTTACGCTGTGGCGGGCGCCATCGGCGGCCCCCTGGTGGAGCTCGACTTGCGAACGCTCTACTTGAAAGACCTGAGCTTTTTCGGATGCACCGTGCTTGCACCTCAGATCTTCCCCAATCTAATCAAACACATCGAAGACGGAAAGATCCGCCCGATCGTGGCCCGGAAGTTTTCGCTGGCACGGATCGCCGAAGCCCAGGAAGCTTTCTTGGCCAAAAAGCATATCGGCAAAATCGTGCTTTCGATCGGAGAAAACTGAAGGCACATAGCAGCCACAGGAGATCCAAAATATGACGGCTCGTATTTCAATGCGTTTCAAGGCCACCGCTGAACAATGGTGGGCGGAAATCGTCGACCCAAAATCATTGCAATTCGTGGCCTCTCCGATCCTGTATTTTCGCCCGATAATCAAAAGTGACCCCGACCGGGAATGGGTCCCAGGAAAAACCTATGCAGATTAAGATTATTACGACCGGCGGTACCATCGACAAGATATACTTCGACCGCAAATCGGACTATCAGGTTGGAGATCCCCAGGCCAAGGGCGTGTTGGAGCGGGCCAACGTCGTTTTCGACTACGAAGTCGAGTCCATTATCAAAAAGGACAGTCTCGACTTCACCGACGAGGATCGAGCCCTGATCAGAAAGAAGGTGGCCGAAACATCCTTGCCAAGACTTGTCATCACGCACGGAACCGACACCATGATTGAAACGGCCAAGGTGCTCGAGGGGATTGCGGGCAAGACGATCGTAATGACCGGTTCGATGTATCCGGCCCAGTTCCGGGACAGTGACGCGGTGTTCAATATCGCCTGCGCCGTCACCGCCGCTCAGATTCTAGAGCCCGGTGTCTACCTGGCAATGAACGGCCGCATCTTCAACCCGCACCGCGTTCGCAAGAATGTCGAGTTGAACCGATTTGAGGAAATCTAATTGAGCGTAATTTCAGGAGAAGCGCGTATGGAGACCCGATTTAGCTCTCATCGTCCGGTATTGACGGGAACCCGGTGGATGATAACCGCCGACCACCCCCTGGCCGCCCGGGCCGGGGCAGCAGTCCTGGAGGCGGGCGGCAACGCGGTGGATGCAGCCGTCGCCGCCAACCTGGTATTGGCCGTGGTACGGCCGCACATGTGCGGTCTCGGTGGGGATCTGTTTGCTCTCATCTACCATGCCGGGAAAAATAAAATTGAAGCCCTCAACGCCAGCGGCCGGGCCCCGGCGGCGGCAACCCTGGACCACCTGCGCGGTCGGGGTCACACGGTTATGCCCGAGACGGGCCTGCTCACAGCCACGGTTCCCGGCGCCATCGCCGGCTGGCAGGCGGCGCTGGAAAAATACGGCACCATGGCGCTGGACCGGCTGCTGCCCATAGCCATAGATTACGCCGAGCATGGTTTTCCGGTTTACCCCGAGCTGCAGGGCGTCCTGAATGAACGCCGCCGATTTTTAGAACAATCGCCGGCGGCGGCCAAAACCTTTTTCAAGGACGGCCCGGCGCCCGGGACGGGTCAGCGTCTGGTCCAACCCCTTTTAGCCCGTTCACTCAAAATGCTGGCAGACCGGGGGCCGGATGCGTTTTATCGCGGATCCCTGGGCGAGGCCCTGGTGGCCTTGTGTGAGACATCCGGAGGTCTGATCGCGCATCAGGATCTCGAAGCCCACACCGTCACCTGGCATGCGTCGATCTGCACGACCTACAAAGGCCTCCAAATCTGCACCCAGCCGCCCAACTCACAGGGAATCGCCCTGCTGATGCAGGCCAACATGCTGGAAGGCTTTGATCTGGGAGCCGACATGGAGTTCGGCGACACCGATGCGGTACACCTGATGGTCGAGGCCAAGAAGCTGGCCTTCGCCGATCGGGACAAATATGTCTGCGATCCGGCTTTCCACGCGGTGCCCGTCAAGGCGATGCTCGACAAAAATTATGCCGGACAGCAGACCGCGCGCATCGATACCCGAACTGCCGCCGGGGCTGTGCCCCCAACAGACTTTACCGGCGGCGGCAATGACACCATCTTTCTGTCGGTGGTCGATGGAGACGGCAACGCCGTCTCGCTGATCCAGAGTTTATTTGAATACTTCGGCAGCTGTGTCATGATTCCGGAGACCGGCATCCTCATTCACAACCGCGGCCGGGGCTTCAGTCTGGATCCGGGCCACGCCAACCGGCTCGAACCCGGCAAGCGGCCCTACCACACCTTGCACTCGGTCATGGTTCTTCAAGAGGGCAGGCCCCATATGGTTTTGGGCACCCCCGGTGCCGACGGTCAAACCCAGACCGCCATTCAGTTGATCACCAGTATGCTGGAGTTCGGGGCCGATGTGCAGCAGGCGGTCGAAGCGCCGCGTTGGCGCGGCAATCCGGACGGAACCCTGCTTCTCGAAGGGCGATTCCCTCAGGCGACCATCGCCGGGCTGCGCGAACGCGGGCACGCTGTGCAGCTGCTGCCTGACTGGGATCCCGTTATGGGCAGCGCCCAAATCATTTTGATCGACCGCCAAAACGGGATCCTCGAGGCCGGCGCCGACCCCCGCCGGCAGGCCTATGCCATCGGCAGCTAAAGAGCGGCAGGCAGATGTCGCTAATCCGTTACTAATAAATTCATTGGTATTTGGACATTGATTCGCCGCCCTTGTTTACATCCTGCTGCTTTCTCGTGGAACTCAGCGGCTAACTAGTTGATTTCGAATCCCGTCTTTTTTCCGGCAGAAAACACAGGATCGAATTGTGAATTGAAAAACCCGTACGCTAGATCCGGCTAACCCTTTCGGGTGGGGGCTTTGAGCAATCTCCGATTGGACAGGACCGCTGCAACCAGACTGCACACCGCCACGATAACCAGCACCAACCGGTAGGATCCGAACTGCATCACCAGGTACCCGCTCAACCAGCCTGAAATCAACCCGGCCCAGGCCTTGGCGGTATAGGTAATTCCGTAGTTGGTCGTCGAATACCTGGGACCGTAATAATCTCCGATAGTGGCCGGATATAAGGCAAAAGGCGCTCCTCCCAGCAGCGAAGCCGTGAATACCAGCAATACGAACAGCAGGGGTATGTGGGCCGCCAGGACAAAGGCAAAAATCGAAAGCCCCAGCACGGAATAAAACAGCACCATGGTTTTTTCGCGGCCCAGTTTGTCGGAAACGGCCCCGGCAAATACCCGGCTCAAACCGTTGGCAAGGGGAAAAAGCACCAAGACCCAATTGAAATATCCCTCCGGTATGGCAAACTCGCGGGCCAGCATTTTCATTTGGGCCCCGAACATCAGCACGATCGAAACCGTGACCATGAACGAAAAATAGATCAAAAACCACTGATAGGTTTGCAGCATTTCAGCCGGTTTGTAGTTGATCACCGGCTTTGAATCCTGCTCCGTTTTGGCGGGCGGCGCCCATTCCCCGGCCGGATAGTTCAACAGCAGTGAAAGGGGGACTAAAACGATCAGCATGGAGATGCCGATCCACAAAAACGTTGTGCTGAGCCCGCGGGATTCCAGCAACGCCTGGATAAAAAAATTGAAGATGGCCGTGCCCGCACCGAATCCAAAAACCACCAGACCGGCTGCAAAACCTCTCCTGTCGGGAAACCATTTTACCGCGCAGGTGGTCGAAATCCCGTAAAGAATGCCGACGCCCAGACCGCCCAGGCCGTAATACAGATAAAGTGCCGGCGGCGACGACACCAGCGAGCATAAAACAAACCCGGTTCCAGCCAGAAAGGATGCCGCCAGCGCCATCTTGCGGGGTCCGTAAGAGTCGGCGACGAATCCCGAGAAGGGCTGCACAAAAGTGGCGGCGTAGGCAAATACCGTAAACGTCAGGCCGATCGCGGCCGGGCTCCAACTGAATTGCTTTTCGATCGTAAAGGCGAATAGAAACCACGAGTACTGATAAATACTGATAACCATCATAACGATGAAAGCGGCGAGTATTACGACCCACCGCATGTGTGATGCCGACGTTTGATTTGCATTCATGTTCAATTCTCCGGAGACCCGGACAACCGGCTGCGGGCTTGTGGCAAGATCAGCGCCATTTTGTATTTGATTTTTTCAGAATTAGTAAATAGATTTCGTGAATCGAACTTAATAGAGGAATACCTTAGAAAATTCAACAACTCTTTTGACCGGATCGTGTCGGCCGGGCAAATCGCAAAGCAATGGAAAAATGAAGCTAAAATGCAATCGATGCCGCCGGAAAGTGGAAGCAGGCGAAGAATACCGCCATCAATTAAAGATACTGTGTGAAGCCTGTTACCTGGATCTGCGCACATCCGGTGACCGCAAAACACACTGGCAGTATCTTGACTCGATAAAATCAGAATATATAATTGACGGAAAAAAATAGCCGGATTTCTAAACGAAGGGAACAGGCAATGGCATTCATTGAATATATCGACGAGGATAAAATTCCGCCTGCGGACCGGGTCCCGGACCGGGACAACATCCTCCGGATCCATGGCATTCACAGCCGGACGATGCGTCAGCATTATGATCTGTACAGGGAATTGATGTACGGCAAGAGCCCGCTGAACCGAATACAGCGCGAAATGATCGCCGTGGTCGTATCGGCGGAAAACCAATGCCGCTACTGACTGCACCATCACGGGGAGGGTCTCCGTCGACTGCTGCAGGTCAAGGGCATGGCGGTTGAAGACCGGGATGAGCACCTGTCGGCTTTGGCCTCGGATTTCACATCGGCGGATCTGCAGGTCGCCGATAAAGCCATGCTGGGCTACGCGGTCAAACTCACGCGCACCCCGGGCGACATGGCCGAGGAAGATGTGGCCTCATTGCGTGCCCACGGATTTGATGATCGCGCCGTGCACGACATATGCTCCATAACGGCCTACTTTGCATACGTCAATCGCATTGCCGACGGCCTCGGCGTCGAACTCGAAGCAGGCGATGACGCGGCGGCCTGATCGGTTGTGTAAGCCCGGCCGCCGGCTAAGAGCGTCCAGTTTGTTCGGAAAAGAAACTCGAGTCAATTTATCTCTCACAGCGTCCGCAGAGTTCTCAGAGAAAATAAAAAAAGCGCTGTGCGCTCAGCGGGCTGTGCGAGATATTTAATTTAGATTTCATATAAGCGATTCTGTGGTATTCAGGCGAACTATTTTCGCATCGGGCCAATCGAAATCAACTGTCTGAGGAGATCATAGCAACGTGACACAATTGATAATTCTGGAGGCAGATCTTGACCGTCCGGAGCACCGGCGGGAAGTGCTGGCGCTTTCGGACGCCTACGCCATGGATCCCATGGGCAACGGCGCAGCACTCTCGGGCGAAGCCCGACGGGACCTGATTCCCGGCCTGCAGCAGCACCCCACCACTGTTATTTTTCTGGCCTTCCAAAACGATAAAGCCGTTGGTATTGCGACATGGTTCCGGGGTTTCTCGACCTTTGCCGCCCGGCCATTGATCAACATCAGCGATTTTTTCGTATTGCCCGAACTTCGCGGGCAGCATATCGGTCAACAGTTATTAAAGGCCGTCGAGCAGAAAGCCCGCGACACGGGCTGCTGTAAAATCACATTGGAAGTGCAGCAAAACAACCAACGCGCGCAGCGCATCTATGAAGCCGCCGGCTTTTCGCGGACAGTCTTCGTAGAAGCCGCCGGCGGTAGTTTGTGTTTGACCAAGGCGCTCTAAAAAAGCCCGGCGCAGCCGGCTCTGACGGCCATCAGAATTGGAGAAAACATAAAAGTTAAAGTGATCCCGTGACTGGTACATCCTATTTCCGCCTGCAGCTGATTGTTTTTGCCCTGGTCTCCGCATCGTTTACCAACATCTACATCACCCAGCCGGTATTGCCGGTGCTGCAAAGCGAGTTCTCGGCGGACATGGTCTTGGTGTCACTCACTGTTTCCGCAGTTATTTTCGGCATTGCCTTGTTCAACCTGCCTTTCGGCTTTCTGGCCGACCGGCTGCCGATCCAGCCCATTATCCTTGTCGGCGGACTCGTCGTGGCCTGCGGCGGCCTGATTTGCGCGCTGACGGACAGCCTCTGGATTCTGATCACTGCGCGTTTTCTCCAGGGCGCGTTCATTCCGGCTTTGACAACCTGTCTGGCCGCCTATCTGGCCAAGACCCTTCCGATGGAGCGGCTCAACGTGGTCATGGGCTCCTATGTGGCGGCGACCGTGCTCGGTGGCCTGGGAAGCCGGCTGCTGGGCGGCTGGATTCACCCGCCCTTGCACTGGCGCTATGCCTTTGTATCCGCGGCGGTCCTTATTCTCACCACGACACTGGTTGCCTGGCGCAGCCTGCCGCGCACAGCGCCCAAAACCTCTCAATCGGTGGATCTCATCGGTTTCAGGGCGCTGCTGATGCGCCGGGACATTTTAGTAATTTATTTCTGCGCCGCCGGAAGCTTTGCCATTTTCTCTTCCATATTCAACTACCTGCCCTTCCGGCTGGCTGCCGCACCGTTTAACCTTTCCACCGAAATGACGACGTTGTTCTACCTGGCCTATGTTGTCGGCATCTTCATGGGGCCTTCAGCAGGCAAGCTGAGCAACCGCTTCGGCAGCGGAAACACCCTGATCGCCGGCAGCACTTTGCTGGGCGTTGCGCTGGCTCTTATTCTCCTGCCTTCAATTTATACTGTGGTCGCAGGGCTGCTGGTACTGTGCGCCGGATTTTTCACCACCCATGCGGCGGCGGTGGGTGCCCTGAACCGCAAGCTTGCCGGGGGCCAGGGGCGCGCCAATGCGCTCTACGTGATGTTTTACTACCTGGGGGGCTGGGTGGGGATAACTGTCTGCGGATTTGCTTACAAACAGGGCGAATGGGGCGCGGTGATATCCATCTGCCTATTTCTTTTGATCATTCCCATCAGCGCCGGTATTCGCGAGCGCCGCAGCGGCGTGTCCACGCCCCCGGCCTGAAATTTGCCGGCCGCATCGAGAATCATATTCCCGGCTTGATAAGCACCTGATAAGAAATTAGTTCGTTTCGCGCACAATTGGAATGATGGAATGTTGGAATACTGGAATAATGGGTACGGCCCACTCCATCACGTTGAAAAATACGACGATTCATGGGATAAATAACGCCATGGATCGCAAAAACATAATCCGAAATACGGAAAGGAGGAGCAATGCAATTAGCCTGAATATTTCATAAAAAAGAAGCAAAACCTCCTATAATTTGTTATATATCAATTGCTTAGATTGAAAAACAAAGGAGGTTTTGCCGTGACAAAATGTAACACAGAAACCATCGAATTTACAAGCTGTAAAAGACGCATAGTCCAAGCCAATTTTCGTGGTGGCGAGA
>Ga0209454_1001479_pt1 | contig 14767 bp, 12 predicted proteins | sample WorMetHERISLAND1_2_FD_187400 | JGI IMG/M metagenome (GOLD analysis project Ga0209454, IMG submission 187400) | Marine gutless worms symbiont microbial communities from Max Planck institute for Marine Microbiology, Germany - Olavius geniculatus... | ecosystem: Host-associated > Annelida >...
CCTCGTGTCCGTACATGTTTTGGCTCTAGAAGTTTTTCTGTAGCTGCCCCTACTATTTGGAACTCTCTTCCTTTTGACATCCGCAATAGCTGTTCATTAGCTTCCTTCCATCATAAACTCAAAACATTTTATTTTTCAACGTCTAGCCATGTTTAGTGGCCCGCCTCACTCCTTACCTGAGCACCTCAGATTTAGTGAGTTTCTCGCTGACACTGTGCGCTTTATAAATTAAATTTACTTACTTACTTACTTACATACCGTGATGGTTTACCTGCCCGCAGGCAGTCACCCATCACAGTACTAACCCGGCCCGGCGTAGAGTAACTTCGTTGATTGGACAAAACGCGTTACTGCTACTCCAAGCCTCCAACCATCATATTTTTCAACACTGTAAACCCACGTTTCAGGACACAAACCAAAGTTTGTAAAGAAATTATCCCATCGAAATGGATGGTCACCCTTACAACACTGCAGTGAGTAGCACAGCCTGCGATCCGAAGAACAAGTCCATATGCCTGTCTATCTACTGTTGTCATCTAACTCACATCTCACGATCATGACCAAGTTCTACAGCACATTAACTATGACATGTGATGAAAAGACCATTTTCCAGAGCATGAAATTCCACCAGTTTAGCTTCCCTACTGTACCTTACAGTGCATTAAGTCAATGCTCATTACCGATAAAACATCTTCCAGTGAATCAGAAAAATTAAACAAATTAACATAAACAAATTAACATAAACAAATTAACACAGTCAAAAACCGACAAAAACGGTATGGGGTGAGCAGCTACAGTGTCGAGTCCCCTAGTGTTGAGTAGAAAGATGCTTCATTCCAGTGACTAGTCAAGGGTAAAGTAATGCAAACCTCAATCTCTAAGAAACAGCGCCATCTGTAAATAGATAAAGTAGAGAGAAAATGCAAGAGAAAAGACGAAACACTGCAATATAAAAATCTCAATGACAAAAATAGATATGAAACTTGGACAGAATGCAATGCATCTGACTGAACAGAGTGTACGTACTGCTTCATTTTACAAGTTGTCTGCAGCTCGACAAGTCGATCTTTCTTTGCTTGCAGATCATCAGAGTCGAGTCTCAGCTGACGTGAGTGATCGCTGCAAACAACAAATGGCAACAGTCACCAGTGCACAAGGATACTCTGCAGCCTAATTCTAAATAGTTTATAAGTCAAACTTTGAAAATCTTAAGAAGACGCACAGTTACTACACGGAGTTGCGATTAGGCTGTGAGCTAAGAATTCGTAAGTCAGGCATTAAAAATCAACTAACAAAATTCCTAAAAAACATATAAAATCTTAAGTTGCCAACTTGGGATAAACTAAGAAAAAATACCAGAAAGTGTACAAAAAACCCCTGGCTAACACCAACCATAACTATTTATTCAGCATTTTTACCACATGCATGGTTCCTATTACTCTGCAGAATTCATTTTCCCTGACTTTCCAGGACAAAATGAATCGTTTTCCCTGACTAATTTGTTCATGCAAAATACCAATCGCACTAGAAAGAAAAACGGTGAAACAAATTTAAAAGTGTAGATACAAATAATCTGCGAGCGAAGCGAGCAAAAAACAATTTGTGAACTGTTGTGTGCAGTCTGCGTAAAACAGTTCAGAATTTTTTTCCTGCATCTTTGTTAACTTTTGCACCCTAGTACATTGATTTTCCGTGACTTTCCCTGACTGTAGGAACCGTGTACATGGTTAAACTTATTCTACCTCTTCCAGCAACAGCAAAATGCCAATACATCAGTAACACAGTAGATGATTGAACAATGCAATATAATTATTATTGTGATTAATTACTAGTGTATGAGATACATTCAACAAATCTTCTACATGAGGTAATTAACTACCGAATATATTTCTCGAGAGCTTTCCCAAAATTCTCAGTTGGCACTGTACTCAGAATGTGCATCAGCATGTCTTCATTCTTGGCTTTCCTGCACAGGTACAACTCAATCTAGAATGACGTTATGGCAAAATCTCACATTGCATAAATATACATGTATGCAGAGAGGCCACAGCAAAGCTGTGAGCACATCGACTACACTTTGGTGGTTTAAAATTGGTGTAAAATACAAAATGTCTAAGAGAAGGAAAACAAGAGACTGACTTTTACCGTACAGTACAGTTTGTGGATCTGGTACAAGGAAACAAATGACGATCAGTCACAGATAAATTATGGGACTGCTGTTCTAAAGCCACACAATTCATCCAAGCAACAAACTCACAATCGGCGAATCTGTTCCTCTTTGGAAGTTTTGTCCTTGCAGAAGACATCAAGCTGAGTACGGATGCTGTTCTCCTGTGTGAGACGCGTCAACTCAGCACTACGGCAACAACAGCCACAACGACACACAGATAAGTCAATGATGAGGAAAAGTTAATGCCAAAAAGGTTAATCTTATTTTCAGCCAAACCCAAAGTCTGACTATAACCACAAAAATTCAGTTAACTAAAAGTGTAAACTTATTGGCCATTTGCTATTAACTATAACTTCACATCAACATTAACACACACACATCCAGGCTCAGTTAAGATAAAGCGCTTAGTTATTTTTAAAAGTTAACAAAAAACTAACTAATTTTAACAACTAGATGGCATTAAAAATTCTACTAAAAAGTCAAACGTTGAGGTTATGGGTAAGCTACTTGAAAACTGGCACACTGGTTAATCATGCCCTTAAAATATTTGCATCAATTTCTGTTTTTTAATAAATTTTGGTTTTTAAGTTAGAAGCCTGTACAGGGTGAACAAACAGACAGATGGACATAGAAACAGACAGGGAAGACCAATAATACTACTGTGTTAGAAAAGTGGAGTAATCATTGTGTTACAGACTCGAGAAACTTGAGTTTGCTGTCCAGTGTTATCTTGCTCTGCTGCAGCTGACTCAGTTCAGACTTGAGAGCCTCCAAATCGACTGAATGCTCCGCCTCTTCCAACTCCAGCTCCTGCTCACAGCAATCATATCTGACATCATATCTGACTATCACTGTTTCTCATTTCTGCTCAGGAAGTCTAATGGTAGTAATGGCTCAGTAGTCTAACAGTAACGTGTTGGACTTGTAATCCTGAGAGAGGCGCAGGTTCGACTCCACACCAGGACACTGCCGGGTAACGACCTTAGGCAAATTGTTCACACACATGTCTCTGTCACCAAGCAGTATAATTTTGTACCGGCTTCACCGCTGGGACGTAAACAGGCACACCGCGACACACTGGCCCCATATCTGTGGTCTCGCAGTGTAAAAACTGGTGTCTGGCTGAGGGCCTTAGGAAACGAAGATCAGCGCCGCCCTATGGGCCATAAGGCTCGGGAAGGACTTTACATTTTTTATGCTCAAAAGTAGGGAGCGGGTCACCACCCCAATCTTCTCTAGAAAACTCCACAGGCGTCATAAACTGGTTGTAACAAGCCATTGGCGGCTTGGTCTGTCACTAACATCGTTGGTTCTGACAATGAAGTTACTCTAGGCTGAGCCAAGTTAGTACTGAGGTCCATAAATGCACACTCTGTCTTGGTATGTAACCAAAAGACCCAAGCCAACATGGTTACTCCTGCCTTAAGAAATGATCAAACTAATCTTAGTTTTTCTATGCCTTTTAGTTTTAGTTAAAAGCCTGTATCATTTGTATGAAACACACAGATAGCAAGACACATATTGTGGCCTATTTGAAAGGTCAAGTGGTTCTGAACCTATGAAACGCACCTTTAGATTATAAAAAACATATTACACTCAGGATTTCGGCTCGATTGGCCTAGCGACAGAAAAAGCATCTGCTCATAAGAAAACTCTTACATTGTAATTCCAAAAGTTCCATTTGCAGGATTTGGCCTTCCCGGAGCAACTAAAGAAAAAATGGCGTGTTGATAAGAATTCCAGATAAAATTTTTAAAATCAATAACCAATAATAAAAATAATTACAAAAATTACAGCTAAAGAAAAAGACAGGCAGAAATGAATAAAGCTTGTAGTTGTTCTCACAGTGTTGCGGATGTCACGATCAACATCCTGCAAGCGACCAGCAGATGCATCAACACGACTCAACTCCAAGTTGATTCGTTTTATCTCTTCACGATTTTGATTCTGAAATTCATCAATAATTTCAATCAATCAATCGATCAAAACCATTTATACAGCAGCATATTGTGAGTAAAGCAGAGGCAGATAGTGCTTACAGTACATAATGCAGAAAACACACAACAGCATTATAGACAATGCAAACAAGCATATCAAATACCATCCGAATCCACATTAACTGCACCGATAACAAAATCAGAAATAAATAAGGCAACTTTTTTGCCCAACAACTGTTTATAAAATCAAATAGCCACTGTCTATCGCAGAGTCATGAGCATCTCTTCCTGTTGTTCAGGACAATAATTTACAGCTTGTAGCCTGGATGCAACTGAAAAGTTTCGCTGATCCCATTACACTTTGTAAACTCGTCCATGAAAAAAATTAAGCCTCTGTAAAAAAACCACTTAGGCATACAAGCAAAAACTAATCACTCAGATACATGTAGCAGTTCGAGCGTGTGACGGAAGTACACTAGCAATTACTCCATGAAAAATAAACACATTAATGATGACAATAACTTTTTGCATACATACCATGCGATCTTGTTTCATTTTCCTCTCAGTTTCAAGCTTGGTCTTCTCGCTACGATATCGATCAATCTCTCGCTGCAAGGCGTCCTCTTTCTGCTCACACTCCGTCTATTCACACCAATAGTGAACGTCACCGACTTAACTACGTGCTACCGGCTGCTGAACAATATGCTTGACAGTGACTGTGACAGTCTTATCACACACTCTCACACACACAATACCCATACGCACGGCCACAGTAAACAACTAGTAGTACATCGTATACTGCGAATGCTTGGCATGCAAATGTCTTTCATCACAGAGTTCTTAATCACCGAAGCAAACTCCCAAATTTCTGCCATCTTAGCTACAAGTGATCTCAGTTTAAGTAGCAGTATGACAAGCAAGCAAAATTCAGTTCACTACACTGGTTTCCCAATCACATTAGATCACTGCTACTACAATGCTATTGTTATGCAAAATAAAACAATAGACAAGCATTGTCAGTGCTGCAGTACACGCTTGCTTTTCACTTTCTACAATTAGTTGTTCTCCAGCAATCCACGAGATTAGATGACAGTTCAGCAGACCTATTCGGAAATAAAAACAGCATAGAAGTTAATACAACTGCTCAATAACACCCATCTACATCAGTACAGTGTTACAGCCAATTAAATGTGTCAATTATCACATATTATTGTCATATATAACATACACTCCAACTGTTTCATCAACTAGATAACTAACTTGTGACTTACTTTCTGGGCCCTGGCTTGCTCCAGCATTGACTTTATCTTCTTCTCAAGCCTTGAAATGAGTTCTTGACTCAGACTGTCCGATATTTTATCTGAAAAACCTGTTGACACCATCAGCAGGTCTTGGCATTAAATTATCCTCATGTGTCACGTTACATTTGGTTGGCGGCTTGGCATAGCAGTAACGTGTTACATCCGATCAACGAAGTTACTCTACTCCGAGACGGGTTAGTACTGCAATGAGTGACTGTCTGCAGGCAGGTAAACCATTTTGGTATGTAACCAGCCATCTAGATCAACTCAGCCTTCCATCCCTCCAGGGTAGTTAAATCAAATACCAGCCTATCTGGCTGGGGTTAAGGCAGGGCGTGTTCACCTGTGTCGGGTGGCAGGTAACAGTGATCCCATACGGCAGGTGATGCTGCATAGCTCTGAGATGGGCTTCACATTAAGAGCTATATCACCACCTTTAACCTTTAACCTTTTTACTTTTGTCACCATAAGTGAGTCAATGACAACTGTTCAATGGCAAAGCACTGCAGCAAATAACCAACAGCTAATAACAAGCATTAAAGACTGCAGTCAGAATCTCACCACAGGTCATTTGCAAGCAACCATGAGCAAGTTGCTAACCTACTGTCGCGTACTGTGTGCTCAAGTCAACGCAGCCTCCTACTCTTATCAAAAAGTTAAATAAGTAGCTTATCTGCTACAGGCAAAAGGCTTATTGTGGCTAACTGAGGCAGTGGCATGTCTGCATCCAATTGTTCGCTAGTAAAATAAACAGCTGTATAATGCATTACAACATCATTAGCTTATGGCAACGAGCAACTAACTGCCTCTTTTGGGATGATTGTAAAGTGCTTGTGGATATGAGCTGACTTATGCAAAGCTGCATCAAATTATTATATTTTACTTTTCACATTTTTATCTACAATTCTACATTTACTAGCAACTGTAATGATAACATTAACCACAAAATCACTAAAAATACTATCTGATAGCAGTTGCAGCAGATATAAAAGTAGTACCCAAATGCAAATAAACTTCAAACAATGACGCAACAAACGGTACCAGGAAACTGATATTCTTCAGCAAATTTCTTAACAAGCTTATTGCGTCCTTCAACGTTTCTTTCATGCCGCTGCAAAACAAATTTGGAAAAAAACACATAAATAACACACACACATCAAATAAACTGCTTTGTTGAGAAGCTAAGTATTAATTCTACAAAACCAGGCTGAGTTTTACCTTCTGCTCAAATAAATTCATGCCATGCCACTAAACAAAAACACTAACAGTAGTAACAGTAGCAGTGATTAACAACAGCAATACTTGAATGTTTTTGTAATCAAGCTCCAAGTACTTGAAACAGCCTCAAATAAAACAATTTAACATTATTCCACAGCAGCAATCACACTGCCTACTGTCTACCATAAGTCTACAGTTGGATAATGGGTCAATAATATTTCAGCAGTGTAGTCAAGGGTGACCAAATAAACTAATTGACTATTGCCAGCGATGGAGCATACATTAAAACAAAGTCTGGATGTATAAGTTCGTTTAGCACTCACTCGTCCCACTCCAGACATCTACAGTGATAACATACTTCAGCTTCCTGTTCCAGTCGACCCTTCTCCATGAGTAGACGCGTTCTCTCCTGCTCCCTCGTTTCAATGTCTCGCTCCAACGATGACAGTTTGGCCTGATTCTGATCGCCACACAACACAACAGCTAATTTCCAACCACCAGATTCTCACTACTACAATGACATACAAAGTGATTTATTTATTGACTTATTCATGCAGTAATCATAGTAACAACCATCAAGCACAGATAACAACTAACACAGACAATGTCTGGTCAGGAGAGAAATACCTGGTGGACAGTCGTTCCGAAGAAGGCAGCAACGATTGCCGAAACGTCAAACAATTATCCAATTAAAAAAGTTGTTTTTCAACGAATTTACGTAACTTATTACGTTAAACAGTTAAAAAAATCAATCAGCTTCAAAACAGTCTTAAACCTGGCCAAAGAGTAAAAGTCAACAACGTCAACTTAACAGACTTATTCTAAAATTAATAGAAAGTTTTTTTTTAAAAAAATCACGAACGTTGAGAGCAATGAGATATATACCTGTTGCATGGATCGTTCCATCTTGGTGACTTTGTCATCAAATGCCAACAGTTCACGTTTCAGTTCCTCCGATGACCCTGCACCAGTGACAACAGTCATATCCTGAACCACATACCAAACTTCCTGCCGACCAGAAACTGCCTTTCAAATTCTCCAATCCCTAAAATATTGCCATTCAGATAGTTATCAACTTTGGCTTGAAATATCTCACTACCCAAAAACAGTGTTTTGAAAATTACAGCCCATAAGCACTATCCCTCATCAGCCCATACTCCGTACATTGCACAAACCACATCAGAAGAAGCACTGTTTGCTAAAAATGGCTCAGTTGTTTGTGCTATAAGCAACAAGAAAAAACAAAGAAAGTAAAGAAAAATACAAAAAAGTCACAAAAGCTGTGGGACTCACAATATCAACAGTTTAACATGGAATGTGAGACACACACGTAATTTACACAACTAAAACACACAACCACCTACATATTACAGACCACATACACGATTTCACATATAATAAAAGCTGGACAAAATAGCAAATTCTGGTAATATTCAATAGACACATAAACACACTGTTTAAAACTACTGCAAATATCCATCATTTTTATACAAATTTTAATATCAAGTGCATGTCTAAGCGACCAATGTGATACGATTGTACATAACATACGGAGAAAATTAAAGACTCGCAGCACACATGTACACTTCAGCTTAAACACGAAAAGGCAACAACCTTCGAACATTTTCTATAGGCCTAACACTGCATCTCCTACAAGTCTTAAAGTTCTTGATAAACACTATCTGCCACCATCCATTCATAAGTAAATGACTTGTTTTACATTCATGATATCTCATCGCATCTTATCTTGACAGGTCTACAGTATCACTGTCCATATCTAAATCAGTAAAGTACCTTTAAACGCATTCTTGATGTTGCTGTGTAGATCACGCTGTGCCTTTTCCAGCTGCATCCGTTCTCCTTTGTACTTCTCTGAACATGACAAAATCAACCATAATTGTTTCTTATTCAGTCTCTGTACAACAACATTACAATAAACAAAGCAACATTTTCACTGACTCCCACATAATGCAGAATTAAATCAAACATCACAGTAAAGAAGCTGTTTTGTAACACAACACTGCCATTAATGACATGGGTGTAATATTCTACATACTAATAAACTACAAAATCCTGCCCATCAACGTAAACTGTGAGCATTAAACAATATGAATTAAATACTGACTATTTCAAAAATTTGATACAAAAATGGGTAATGGCAAATTACCGATCACTGCTTGAATTTTGTATATATCCTCCTGACGAACCATCACACTCTCCAGTTTTTTCTACAAGCCATAACGCAAACTGTAAGCAAGCTTTACTGCAAGACAAATAAAAAAACACATAACTATAAACTGCTAAACATAATAACGAAATACGAACTAAACATACACTTAAGCAAGCATTAAACAACATGCTGTCGTTGGATACTTATACAGACAGTTACAATCTTCTGTCATACAGTGAAACGTAACAAAATGCAATTAGTAAAACCTTCACAGGAAGCAGTTTTTCTTCAGCTTTTTTCACGGTATCTGTAGCCGCAAGATGACAAGCTTCGCGATCTGCTAAATTCGCAGATATCTGCAACAACGATAAGCAACCTTGTGCTGACATGTATGCGGCCATCCACCTAGATACGGCCCACTGCACTGCAGCTAGTGTGCAGTGGGTGATGCCGCACAACACATATGATCCAGCTATAGCTATACATTAACGTGAAATGTGCATAACTTTTTGGACGATTTTGATGTTCAATGACCTTGACTGTCTATGACTTATTCAGTTTGATCTTTGAAGGAAAAATAGGCCTATGTGTTACTCCTGCTATAGGAAACGTTCACGCCAGTTTTCATCTGTCCATGCCCTTTTGTAACTGAGTTTAGAGGCCCAAGTGGAACACACAAACTAACTGGCAGACACATAAGCATCCGCGACATAATAATGTAAAAGAGTGTAAAATACCCAAGTCAGACATTCGTTACGTCAACAATACAATAAATAAATGTTGTATATCGATGAATTTATATAATTTATTAAGTTACTGTTTCAACCTGTGAGTCTATTCAAAGACATCAAATAGTTCGGTTTTAAAACTGCACTTGAAAAGTGGTGAAAAAAAGACAGATTTTCAGTTAGACAATAGTGAGTTCAAGATCGAACGAGTGCTCATGACGAAAACATTCTAAGATGTAAAAAAAAATTTAATTGCTGTTACTATCAAAAAACAAGAAAGCCCAGCTAACACAAAGGGGAACGCACGACAGCGATGCATGTGTGAAGGCCCGGTGCAAACGAAATCTAACTTCACAACGATGTTTCATTTTAGACTCGACGGCGGATGATGCCCAGCACCATATCCAGTGCATGAATTCCACTATTGGCTGAAAATCGCAAATTTTTCCTACCCCCCTCTCATTTTGTGCCCTCACTCGAGGTGACTCCTTTTGAATTTATGGAAAAGCTTTACAGTTCCTGAAACTAGATTCTTCTAAGCAGCCGACAAGGAAAATTTGGTGATCCTAGATTGCACCACTTTTGACTGATCCACCCGTGTCACGGATGAACAGACAGACAAATGGACAGACAGAATTGCGATGACTAAGACACGCTGAAAGCAGTACCTGCTGTCGCACGTAATGAACACGGTTATTCACTAAAATAACCAACTTGAAGCTGTAACAGGTTAACAGACACAATATCCACAGCAGTTGCTACACTAATGATACAACAGAATTAATTACATTAAGTAATTAACAAACTACTTGATACAAATGACCACATAGACACCTCGGCTGCCTTATCTTTGCACTGCCTGAGATAGTGTACATCTCTCTGATATTCACGAATCAGATGTTGCTACAAAACAACAATAACATCATCATTCCAGCCACGTTCACAATGCACAATAACACATCGCAAGTCTGCAAAAATACACTTTCAAATCAAATCCTGCTACTACTCACAGCAAGTTGAAATATGAAAATGTGGAAAGCTAACGTAACATACCGACGTTACTTAAATAAACTACTGAAAAGACCGTTCAACACAAGTCTTCGCCAGAGTTGAGACACCAGGACATGTATCCAAAAGAACCCAAATGCCCTCAAAATCACAAAAAAAAAAACTGAATTCAACTAGCAACAACACCTTACTGGCAGAGCAAATAACACTGTTTACAACTGACACCTGATCTTGCCGAAGCTTTCTAATACTGTCGAGAGCTTTGACGTAGCGCGTTGATGCAAATATGTCATCAAATTTCTGCTTCAGGACTTTTCCTTCACAGAGAGGCCTTCAGCACACAATCAGCACTTCACAGTCAACTACTGCATCAAACATAAAAAGTTTTTTTTATTAAAGACGTACAAAGAACTACAAAGACATAACTAAAAATAAAAAATGAGGTGTTTTCACAGCATGCATGATGATATTCATCATGGAGTAATGCAAGTTTAACACAGGCCAGGTCCTACTCTGTAACAATCTCATTAATGGAAAGTGAAGCCTATCAGCAAAGGCTCTCCAGGCCTACATAACAAGTTGGCCATCTTGAAAACAGCAACAATACAGCATGGTAAAACGGTATTCAATACCAGTTTGAGTCTTCCTGGTGGCAGAATATAACATTGTCCAGGACAGCTTTTGACACTCCCAGCAGAGCCACCATCTACAGCCGTAGCAAGCAAAAAGTAAACAGTACCAGCATACACTAGAACAGTAAATAAAATTAGACTTATTTCATATCAAGCACTGTGCTGACAGTAAAACTGAAAAAAAGACGTCAAAGAAAAACAGAAATAAACCATACGAACAAGTGCCTGTCAAATTTCACGAAAAAAACTACTTCACAGCACCATATATTACGCGTGAACATATTATACAACAACAGATAAAAACAGTGTTAAAATGAGATTTTTTAAAGCAAAACAACTGACACCATAAATATAAAAGCTTAAGTCCAAAATTTCATTAAATGCTTTCTGCAAAACAACAGTAGAAATGCAATTTGAAAAGATTAAATACACAAATTATTACCTCGCGATCCATCTCGGCACATTTTGAACTGACACTCTGTTTTTCACCATTCTGCAGCAGCCTCGTGATGGTGCTGTCCAGCGTCTTCATCTCCACCTTACTTCGCTGTCAAATATTACAACAAATTTTACGATTATTCACATGAAATTCATATAACCAAAAGCCAGCACATATATCAATCTGTGGATTCCCCAATGATTGGACAGACCAACCAGAATGTCCAAGCCACACCTGGTTATGGACCCTGGAAGCCGACCTTGAGCTGCTCAGCCACGAACTGAACTCAGCATGGAGACAAACAGGAAGTGCTCACCTTGTGGAAATGGCTATGCTCCAGCACTCGCGATGATAATGTAACTTAACTAAATCACTGGCATGAACATCAGTTGCTTACTATTCATTGCAGAACCTCAATACTGTGGTATTCAATCTTTTCCTGTAAGGGGCAAAGGGGTAAAAGAAATTTGGGCAAATTGAAAGATGGGATCATTAGATGTTAACTCCTAATAAACTCATTCTTACTTTTTGGACCTCAAATGACCTCAAAATTTCACCCCAATGAACTAAAAAAAAATTGTGACCATAGGAATGACCTCTGATGAAAAAGCAGAAGACAGGTAGATATAAAGACAGACACCAGTTATCCCATAATCTGTACAATATGATGCTCGAACAACAAAAGAACAGACAATTATAATGTGCATCAGATTGAGTTTTGCTCATCAGTGGTCAGTGGTTACTTTGTTCCTCAGCTGTACTCATCAGCACTGTTAGTTAGATCCACTGATATTATAACAGGTTCTTATAACAGAATGGGCTGTTGCTGTAAAAAACACGACTAGTAATAGCTACGGTCCACTGTAGGTAACCCTAAACTTAAATGCACATACCAAACATTACACTAGCTCAATCATGATATACAAACTGGAGATTTCCATGTTTCATTATCTCAGTCATTTTGCATGAATTATTTCATTGCCTGTCTGCTACAGTTAAAAGACCTTAGCTATAGTGGACTCTGGCTACAACAGGCTGTAACATAGCCACAACAAAACAGTAATACTTGACTAAAGAATGCGATTAACAAAACTACCTTCTGTGTAGCTAGAAGAGATCGTATTGCCATACATTTCTGACCAGTTATATCACGAAATTGCAAGCGAATCTGAGCCTTCACCTCAGAGTCCCCGGCCACCTGACACATGAAAATTCGAATTAAAGTAGGAGTTTCATTCAACTACTTGCATTTTGACCTTTATGAATAACACAGCTATAATTATAAACATTTTATGGTTACCACAAAGACACCATCACAATTTTGTTTACAGTAAGTAATATGTTGTTCTAGCCTGTTTGGTAATATACTGCAGTACAAATGTTCCCTCTCCTGAACACCAGACTACAAGCATGCAAAGCAATTTATAATCACACATCTGCAACAGAACGATTTCAAGGGTAATCTAACCAACTTAGGCTGACAACACATTGGCCTACCACCAGGTACACCTTTGAAACACTGTCAGTTTATGAAATGTCATGCTGTTTTATAAGGAGTATCACAATTTGTATCTCTGAAATGCGGCTTGCTGGTCCAGATTTTTGTCAATAGATCACAAACATCGCATATACTGAAAAAGTTTAATAATTATGCCAAGTTGAAAATATTTCATGCCTGGTCACTAACACTTGCCTTGTCCAACTTACAAACAATATCAGTTCAACTCTTCACCAAATAAATCAGCAAAATCTTACCTTGGGATCATGAATAAAAGCTGCACCTTGTCGACCTCCGGGAGGCATTTCTCCAGTAGTTATGTACTTCAGACATTCGATTAATGTCTACATGGTTACACCAGTTCGCTATTAATCAATTATTGCACAAACATTAGCAAAACTAACATAAAAATGCAACAGTCTTTTATCTTCTACATCAACCCAATTTTAAAAATACTGCAATTGTTTGTTTTTTACGAATCTGCATATATGTTGAAAAAATTATTAAGCAAATGTCAGGGAGATACTTTCAGCATTGTACCCAAGGCCTGACATCCCTAACACTTATGGTCATGCATAGTGATTGCAGTCCCGGGATTAAATTTTCAATCCCGAGATCCTGGACTGAGAAATTTGTGATCCTGGGATACCCTTTCGGGATTAGGTTTACAGACTGGTCGTTATTTTGGGCCTCTGCACCTTTAGACTTTATGGTGCTATATAAATTTGTATTATTATTATTATTATATATTAGGCAGTGCTAAAAGCCAGTCTCTCCTGTGAGGTGTGGCAGCTGCAAGGAAGCGGGCTGTCTGTTGTTGCTCAAAATAGTGTGCCTCTACCTGGGCTCGAGCAGATTAAATGACAGGCTGGTCCCAGAATGACTGCTTGTCCGGTAAAGCTGAAGGGAGTGAAGGCAAGTCATGGGCATTCTGCCAAGCTGCCAGGTAGGTCTCAAAGAACGTATTGGAAGGGCACGCAGCCAACAACAAGATCTGTGACTGGAGATCTGAGGTGCTCGCCGCCGAGGCCAAAAAAAGCAGGAAGTGCGAGCAAGTGCACCTGTCTGATACCTAGACCACCTTGTCGAATTGGCAAGCTTGCTTGCAACCACTGGATGTCTGATATGTCCATGTTGGAAATCTGGCTCAAAGCAGACCTGAGAGTTGCATCAAAAGATGTGAGACCGAAATGGTCAACAGATGGAGAGCATCTCAACAAATGCTGAACCCTCTGTGCACTAAATGATACCTGTAGCAGCAACAACGCATCATGGGCGTTGAGCAATGACAACCTGCCCACTGCTCGGGTCAACTCCGCACAACGATCTGACCAAGTGTCATCCAAGATGAACCCGTGAAACAGAGAGGCAACAAGAAGAGTATTGTCAGCCACGCAAACAGATATTATTATTATTATCATCAGACACCAGGGTACATATCCAAAAAACCCGGTGGGTTTTTTGGGTAAACCCACCAAAAAACACCTAAAAACCTACCTCAAAAATATGTCCACTTTACTTTTTGTTTTGCCAATAATAAAACATTTTATTCAATTTATTGTGGTTGAAGCTTCTAAACTTTTAACCTAACAAGTTTGCAAATTTTTCGACATTCCAAGCTATTGTTAATGTAAGAGAAATTACTCAGCTGCAGTTTATTTTATTA